>Ga0307507_10000289_pt1 | contig 100130 bp, 31 predicted proteins | sample 7_EM_MG_FD_207223 | JGI IMG/M metagenome (GOLD analysis project Ga0307507, IMG submission 207223) | Populus trichocarpa ectomycorrhiza microbial communities from riparian zone in the Pacific Northwest, United States - 7_EM | ecosystem: Host-associated > Plants > Roots > Unclassified | place...
GCGGCAGACTGGTTGTAGTGGAGGAGGTCGTCTACTGTGGCAGACTGGTTGTGGTGGAATCGTTGGTTGTGGTGGCTAGCGTCGTGGTGACGTGTCTTTAGGAGGTATACAACCGACGGCGCCCTTGCGGCGACGGACGGAGGAGCAAAGGGGAGGCGACGGACGGTTTTTTTTCTTATATTAAGTGTATAAAATTTAACATACAATTATTCTACTAGGTTTAATCTATCTCTAACGCTAAGTATACGCGTCTTATTATTCTGTATAGGCGTCTAGTGCCTTACCTAATTTATTATAGGATCTTATATTTAATCCACCGCTAAAAAGCTAAAAGATTAACTCTTTAACGCTAATAATAATCTCTAATATCTTTATAATAAGCAGGACCGCACCTTAGCTAAGCTTTAGCGCCTTTATACTAAAGAGTTTTCGATACTCAATACTTACCCAGCTATTTACGCTTAGTTAATCCGTCTTAAGAAGGTTCGTAAGAAGGTTTATTTAAAGAGATTATATTTAACTAAATAAGGTCTTTATAAACTAGAAAAGGATAAAAAAAGAGATTTGTCTCTAATAGAGAGAAAAATAACTCCAAATACCTTAGCAGATGCTCCTCTTAGGTCCCTCTTAAGTAACTTATTCTTTAGCAATCTTTCTTTAATAATACTGCCTAAGCTAATTTTTTTTAAATACTCTTATACATTTTTTATAGCGTTTTTTAGGTTCTCTAGTAGCTCCTAGGTAGTTTTATTATAGCCTATCCACTTAACCTTATACTATATTTTATTATCTATATTCTTATAACTAAGGGTTTTTTAAACTTCTTATTTGTCCTTTTTTTATCCTCTATACATATCCACCTTATAGACTAGTAACTTAATATCTCCATGTGCTAGCTCTAGTATTACGATATACTATATAGAGTAGATCTTAATTTTTATTAGCAAGTTAAGTTAATATATAACTGCAAGGGGACTTTATAGATAGGGGGCTATAAGGCATAATTATAGGAATAGGATAGATTGTAGAGGAGACAAATCCTTAAAAAGGCAAGGCCTCTAAAATTAGAGAGACTATATACTATAGGTATGTGCCTTTAGTATGTAACTAATAGCTATTTAAGAGGTGTCTAGGGGGTTATTTTAAGGGTAACCCAAGGTAACTGCAATAATATCTCTTATATTACCTCTCCTTTTCTTATAGTTAGCCTCTAATTACTATTTCCTTATAGTAGAGAGAGATTATAAGGGCTTATCCCAGAAGGGGTTTAAAGAGATATTGTATAACCGACTACCGCTACTATATTAGATATTATCTTATAACTTACCACCATGCCTTTTATTATTGCATGTCTCACTACTTATTTCTATTACCTATTTATTACCTACTATTAACTGAGTGGCAATGTCGACCTGGTGGCCAATTAGGTAATAGTTATAAATTATTATTGGCATTGCCGTTAACCCTTGCTACGTATTTTATGTATATAGTACACCTAATTTCTATAGATTTACAATTAAGTCGTTTACTTAATTCTCCCACACTGTAAAGCTTATAGTTATAATCCCGGATTGCACTATCTGCTAACTAATTAAATACTACCTTAAGAAGTCACTACTTCTACTACCTTTACAGTGTCTTAAGCTTCTTTACCTATTAAATAAATGGACAATTAAACCTAACAAACGTACCAGAACGAACTAGAATAAACTTATAAATAAAATTGTTAAAATAAGGTTACGCTAAAACGCTAACCTAGACCCTACCTAATCTGTTAAAATTCTAAAGATAATAACTAATATAAATAAGTCTTTATCTAAAATCAACCTCATTCTTAATAAGCCATCTAATTAGCTTTAATGGTTCTTTGTTATTTAAGATACTGCTAAAACTAATAGGGTATAGTAGTATATTAACCCATCTAAGATAAAAGATAAGCTCCTAAAGCTAGAATCTCTAAATCGACTTATATCTACAGACGTACTTTCTGCAGCTATATTAATAGCACAGCTAGACTAAACCTAGCTTACTGTATATAACTAAATCTATGTAAAGTACAAGGATGATCTACGTATATACTAGAAGAGAGAGTAGGCTATAAGCGATATTAGTAACTATATTATTTGATTAACATCGGTAGCCTACCTTCTACTTATTAACGGCCTTGACATAGTACACGAACGGCTTTAAGTACTAAAGACTGTACTTACCCCTATTATGTTAGGTTAAAAGTATAACGTCCTTAATTAATATACGGCTTTAAAAGCCTATAATAAAAGTATAGTATTAATAAGCGGTTAAATAGCTGGAGGAATGTCTATAAGCTGGTAGAATAGCTAGAGCTACCAGATGTCTAGGGATTTAGACCCTACTATAATTTTATTTAAGCCATTAAACCTATCTTTTCTAGTTTTATAGGAGTATTAGAAGTAGACCTAATTAGAAAAGAATGGAAAGATAAAGCCGTACTATTTATTATTAATCTAATTAAGGAATTTAAAGAATACTACCATATATAGCAAATTGCATCCTCTACGTCTACTACTAATAACTCTATATTTGTAACTCTTTAAGACCATTTTAATTCCAATTCCAATTTAGACCCTAATGGCAATTCTAATTCCAACAGCAATTCTAATTTAAATTTGAGATAGCATAAGGAATGTATATACGGCCTTATATATCGATTTAGTAACTACTACTATATCGCCAAATATAAGCGCCTTTAAGGATAAAGACTAAGCGCAGATGTCTAGAAGAAGGTAGATAAAACTATCTTATCTATACCTTGGATTAAACATATTGTTAACTATATTTAAAAAAAAAAAAGAAAGTAAAGGGGGATGGTTAAAAGAATACAGAATCTATAATTAATTTTAATTCTAAAACCTCAGCTTCTATCACACCGACTAGCTATGCTGCCGTATTTAGTACTAGTTATATTCCTTTTAAACTCTAGAATACCTAGATACTTAACCCTAATATAGATATATACATCTATAATAATAAAGAAGACTTTACCTTCTTATACCTAGTAGTCGAAGACAACTACCTAATTACTAGTAGAAATTTAAAAAAAAATATAAGCTTACGGAATAGTAACTATTATTATTAATACACCTACTGGGAAGTTAAAAATGAAGCTATCCTATATAGCACTAGTACTTACCATTTTTGTAAATATTGTAGCACTCTTAAGAGCTACTAATAACGACATCTATTTTAACTTAGGACGAAACTTACTATACCGTCTAGCAACTAGTAAAATAGTATGCTATGCGAGATAACTAGAGAGCTACTAGGCACTAATATATAGAGAGCCTATATCTATAAGCACCCTAGATTTGATAACTTAATCAACCTTTTTAATAGGAAGATTCTAGCTAAGCCAAATGGCCCGTAAACCAATTAGAGCTATAGCTACAAAATAGTACAAAATTCTTGGCTATGTAGGACCTAACGCTATTAAGTAGCTTTCTAAGCACGTTAATGGCGTAAAGCTAACCGAATTAACTACTGAACGAGTACCGCTTAAAATTAAATATATAACTTGCTTATTAGCAAAGTATATATAACAGATCTCTTAAAGACGAGAATATGAATATCTAGCCACTTGACCATTTAAACGGCTATTATTTAATATTATTAACCTCGGAGTACCTAGATATAATAGTAATAGATATGTTATGCATTTCTATTGCACGTTAACTTTATATTTACCTATAGGAATAAGAATATAGCTACTATCCTACCTACCATTTATAAAACTTACCGTTTAATTAAAATATAATTCTACTAAGACGTTATCTTCTTTTAGAGCGATAATAAACGAGTATTTAGATAAATGGGAGACACTCTATAGACATGGTATACAGACAAAGGCGTTACCTTTAAATGCTAAGTACTAGATACTAAGGAATAAAATAGCGGAGCTGAACGATTTAAAAGAACCCTTATAGAACGATTAAGGGCTATATAGCTGGAAGTGTCCTTGCCCTTATTTTTAGGATTAAAAGATTTCCTTACTGCTAGATATGCACTTAATTAAACCCTAAATAAGTAACTAGGGTAGAAAACTCCGTACGAGATCGCCTATGGTAAGCCGCCATTACTTACCTATATGTATGTATACGGTTGCAAGACCTATACGCTAAATAAATATATTAAAAAGGGAGACAAGCTAGCTCCTTATGCATTAATTGGATACCTAGTTAGCTATAATTTAACTAATATTTATTAAATCTAGATTCTAAGTCTCCGTAAAGTTATTTAAACTAGAGAGGTTATATTTAATAAGACCTTATTCTATAATCCTAAGGGTTAAAATATTAACTACCTACTAAGGGAAGTATTAGAAGACACCATCTAGATAATTAGTCTACCAGAACCTCTCTATAAGGACCAATCTAAGGACCAATCTAAGGACCAATCTAAGGACCAATCTAAGGACCAATCTATTTTATATAGACCTACCTAAAATATAGATTAAATAACTATATTAAGCAATTTAGCAGAGCCTCCTATAAAGGATATTAAACAGCTACTAACTCCTAGTAGAATGATATCTCCAGATCTGCTAGAAATAAATACTATACTAAGAGAACCTTAAGACTATATCTTAGATATAATTAAAGCAATTTCTACCTAGCTAAGCTTACTAGAACTATCTAATAGAGCAAATAATATAGCTCTATAAGCTAATAAAGTCTTGGCTAATTCTTCTGCCGATCCTATCCTACTAAAAGGTTTTAAACAAATTTGATGTTAAGCGTATATAATAGCACTAGCCAATCTAGCTACCCTATTTGGTTGCTACGCTAGCTTTACTACAGGACTAGCAAAGGATATTAATCAAACTAAGATCCTTATCTCTATATCGGGATAATCTTCCTTCTAAACTAAGGAACCTTAAAGAACTAAGAAAGTATCCTTTAACTACCGGCTTTTAAAGGGCTATAGAAAAAGAATACAATAACCTAAAACGCTAAGGGATATTTAAGACTGTACTAAAAGAAGAAGTAAGTAATAACTAGATCCTTTTACTAAAATGGGTCTTTAAATATAAGTTTAATAGTAATGGTTAACTTTAAAAGCTAAAGGCTTAACTATATATCCGCGGAGACCTATGCAGTAACCCTAGCTGCTCGAATATTCCGTGCTCTTATAGCTATAACAGCCGTATTTAATTTAGAGATTTAATAGTATAACGCTGTAAACGCATTTATAAATGCTAGACTAGTTAAGCTAGTTTACTGCTACTGCCTAGAAGGATTTAATTAAAACGGATATATTCTAAAGCTACTTATGGCGCTATACAGGTTAAAAGTCTTACTACTACTTTGGTACAAAGAGCTCACCAGTATACTATCTAAATTTGGATTAAAGCCTGTTCTAGGTACTAACTGCCTATTTACTAATAGATAACTTATTGTCTTCTTTTATGTAGATAATATTGCCGTTTTATTTAACGTAGCTTATGGGCTTTTCACGGTTGGGGGGGTTTTGACGGGTTTGAACATGCCTCAATGCTCAATTGCAGGCATTTTCTTAACAAAAGGTATCACGCAGCATTTCCAAGATATATACACTGTCGCACAACAGCAGATTCTGCAGGGGGTAGTAGTCGCTGCTGTTGAGTATGCACGACTTTGTGAGATTTATGTTTGCCGTTGAGTCGCCTGCGCAATGTATTTGGGTCAACGCCGTGAGACTTTTGCAGCATCTTCCCGGTTTTTATAGAAGCCATTCTTAAAGCCAGTGATTGCCAACTCAATCCTTTGGTCCGCATTAGGTTCGTGGCTCCAGCGGGGTATAGTGGCGTTAATGGTAAATTTCTTAAATATGGATCAAGTATTGAGGAATTCAATGTTTTAATTCTTGAAGCGGCAGTATAAGTCGCTAAGCTTAAACAGGCAAGCGGTAGTAAAACCGTCAAAAACCCCCCAACCGTCAAAAGCCCATAAGCTACGTTACTAAGAAGGACCTTTAAAAACTGGAAGAATTTAAAGCCAAACTGCTATACTAATACGAGATCCGTGTACTAGGAGACCTATAATAGTTCCTAGGAATTTAAATCAAACGAGATCAACTAAGTAGAAAGCTTTAGCTCTGCTAAAATTCTTATATTAAAAAGATAGCTAGTTAATTTAATATTTAACTAGGGAGATTTTCTAAGTTATTACTTCCTACTAAAGAACTAATTCCGTCTAACTAGTAGACAAACCCTTAAAGAATACTAGCCTATTAGTAATGAGTTGGTTTCTTTACGCACCTTACTGTATTTAAAAAACCTAATATTATCAAGACGCGTTCTAAGCTGGCTGAATTCCTTACTAATCTAAATTAGAAACACCTTAACATTAGGAGTTTGTTGTCACAGTAGGTTGTCAAGTTGGTTGTCAATTGGGTAGATCGCTTGTGAATTGTGCCAATTACGCCAACTACGCAGGTTGTGCAGTGTTATGGCACTACCGTAACGGATCTGGTTAGGGGCTCGCTTAAGACTTAGTACACATATATAGACGTCCTTTCTACCACCTTCTGCTCCTTAGCTTAATATTAGGCTTACAGCTTGGGGGGGTTATGGAAGAACTTAGTGGGGTTAGAAAGTTCAACGGGGTCACAACCTTTCTGACCGCGCTGAACTTCTGACCCCGCTAAGCTTTATGTATATGCAGAGCGTATACAATTTTTTTTAGAATTTAGAGTATTTAATAAATAAAGAATATTATATAACGCTTTAAGTTGCATATGCGGGGCATATGTAGGGCATATGCGTAACGTATCCCACTCTACGTTACTAAATGGCCAGGCGGTACTTGTGAATTTATTATAACTATTACGGGATCTAATATATACTCTTACAATATTGGTATGGGCTATATATGCGTATTGCATATACTTAGCATATGCTTGGCCTATACTCTACTAGTTATATATAAGGTAGGCTACGATAGGTATCTGTATATGCTTAGCATATGTAACCTATATATACCTACTATTCTATAAAAGGTAGGCTGCGCTAGGTATCTATATATGCTTAGCATATACAACGTATATACACTTACTATTGTATAAAAGATAGGCTATAACAGGTATTTGTATAAGCTTAGTATATGCAACGCATATGCACATATGTATAAGCTGTTTGACTACCGCGATATATTCTTGTTCACTGTTCATTTGCTTTAGGATCTTATAGCCATATACGTGCATACGTTTGGCATATGCACTGCATATTCAGTGCATGTGGTCGCTTAAGTTAAATGTGGCTACCGATGCGCGTCCTGTATGGGTAAAAGTGTGACCCCGCCGACCTTTATCCGGCGCCCCATTAGTGACCCCGTTTAGCTTTCGCCGACCCCTATTAGTGACCCCGTTTAACTTTTCCGTAACCCCTATAAGCTGCTCCCCGCTTAATATCCTCGTCAATAGACAATCTAATTATATAGGCTTGCATACGTTCTTTACGACGCTTATATCTTAATTAACTAAGTCCCGTAATACGCAGGTTACTTATAGGTTGGTTGTTTTATTTGATTTTCCTACCCCTATAAAATTCCCGCTTAAGCTCTAGTAATACCCCTAACAACGCTATTAAAATTCTAATTATATAATAATTTTTTTTATAAAAAGTTCATTAAAAAAAGTTTTATAATTATAATACTAAATTATTAGTAGTAAGGACTTTGGAATTATTTTTATAAAAATATTTTATTTTAAGCTGTGCAGGTAACATGTTAATTGCGTAGGTTGCGCATAGGTTGCGCGCAGGTGTTTGTCAAAAGATTTTAACATAGGCTTATTAAGCGAACCGGTAAAATCCGCTAACGGCCAGCTAACTGCGCATTATACTAGCAGTTAGAGCAAATTACTATCGCCAATAAAATCCTAATAAACGTATTAAACCAATCTATTGCCTATTGCCTTAGATCAAAATCTATAGCTATTAAATGCTCTAGCGAAGTATTTAGAGTATACGTCTACTTTAGAAACCCTAAAGGAGAAGACGTTACCTTTTATGGAGCATTTAACGTAGTATTTGCGGACTATAAAGATATTAGACGGAGCTCTTAAGGATACCTATTTATGCTATTTAGAGGACTAATTTACTAAAAGGCGACCCTATAAAGATTAGTAACTTACTTAACTACTAAAGCGGAGCTTCTCTCCCTATTTATGGCTGCTATTAAAATTATTTAGTAGCAGCGTTTCTTTAAGTTAATTGGCTTTAATTTAGAACGCGAGTTTACCCTACTTTATAATAATATATAAACTATATAACTCCTAAGATAGGATATACCAAAGCTTGACACCAAGCTATAATATATTAACGTCTATTAGCACTAGCTTAGATAGGAGATCTAAGATAAAAAGCTTAATATATAATGGGTCCCTATAGACAAGATACCTACTAACGGCCTTACTAAAATTCTACCCCGTTAAAGGCATAAGGTATAAATAAAGCAATTAAACCTAGTAGATATTTGATATTAAATTGCTACTATATTATTTAATAAGGTCAACGATAATCATACACCCCCTAAATGATACGCGTACACCCCCTAATTGATACGCATACACCCCCTACCTCATTTGGTTTGGACGATTCCTTATTAAGTTAGACGTTTCCTCATTGAGTTAGAATATCACGTGCGTTTAACTTGTTTGCGCCTGCATCGCGAAAATCAAAGTGCATAGCCAGTATTTCGCTCAAATGCTGAGGGCTCTCTACAGCAGATCTGTCGACGCGATTGGCAATTGTAGAGCCGGTTGTAGGGTTGATTGGCCAACCGCCGCGACGCTCTACAATTGCAGGCCCTTGGATGCGAAGTAGAGGTGTTGATTTGGGTCCCACCGGGCGCAGGCGCGCGGGCGCGCGTGGGCGCAAAGCAGGTGGCAGCACCTAAATCAGTTTACGCGACGCCTTATAAAGTGCTGCGCAATCTAATTAATCGACTCAGTCGCGATCCAAATTTAGACTCTACTACTTATACTATAACTAAATTCAAGACTTAATTGTGATGTTGCAGTTATAAAACTTACATTACGCGCACTTTAATTTTCGTAATGCAGGCGCAAATAAGTCAAACGCACGTAATATTCTAACTCAATAAGGAAACATCTAACTTAATAAGGAAGCGTCCAAACCAAATAAGGTAGGGGGTGTATGCGTATTAATGGGGGGGTGTACGCGTATCATTTAGGGGGTGTATAATTATCGTTGACCTTTAATAAAGACTCTTAAATATTACCCTACTCCTAAATTATATCTAAAATTTCCTATTTTGGTATAGTCTTTACCTTTATTTTAATTTTCTATAGCTTTAACTATACTATTAAGTTTAGGGAGGTATATAACTAACTACCGCTACCATGTTAGATATTATCTTATAACTTACCACCGTACCTTTTATTATTGCATATCTTAGGCTTATAAAGGATAAATTATCCTATCCAGTTAGGCGGATAATAGTCCTATCCGAGAATAGCCCGGATATTAGATAATATCCGGATAATATCTAGATATCCGCAAATTTTTAACTACAAACTAAACCTTTACCCCCTATTGTACGACGCTATAAATATGGCTAGTACTAGTAAAATTCACTCTAAAAACTTTAATAATAATAATTCTTTTAAAGTTAATACACTTTCTGCTCTTTTAAGTGGCGTTAAGACCGAAGCTAATACCGGTTTAATCCTAACTACTTGTATAACATAGACCTTAAGATAAGTGTAACGGAACCTTGTAGCAGTAACTACGGTGGGTCCTATTATTGGGCTAGGTATGTAGGTAAGAACAAATCAACAACGTAATAATAACTGGTGGAGTGGTTACCCAACAGATTAACTCTAATTATATTCTGAGATTCACTACAAGGAGAGAACTATCTACGGTAGGGACTGGGGTCCTTTAAATACATAACCATACTCCTAAGAAATCCTCCCTTAAACGTAAGGTGCGTGTTGTCTGTATTAAACGTAACGTTCCTTCCGTTTAATATAGTTAATACGTTCAACGCCACGTGACTTCGGTTACTATTTCTCATCACATAGTTCCACCGGATCCATTCTGGACCGTGCCCGTATTAACCAACTAGCTTCTTCCGACTCTTCTCTAAGTAGTCATAACATTGTACTTAAAGCGTCCGTAACACTATCTCCCTCCTCTTTATTTTTGTCCTTGAAGATTCCTAATATCTCTAAGTTGTCTACTAGAGGTATAATATCTGTTTAATTAGTCTGGTTAATATCCTTACTTATTATACCTAAAGCGTCTTCTTCTCTTTCTTGGGTTAGGCGTCGCCTGCGTATAGTCTCCTCCATACTATCACTTGGTAAAGTGATGGCGATCCCTTACTCTCATTATGCAAAAAAGGGGCTGGTTTATGTTACGCTGGCAAGTCCTTTGTCTTAATAACCCTCTTCCTACTCTAAGTGCACTAAGGCCAACGTTTGTTCTGCCTATGACGTTCGTTTGGTTTCTGACGCTAAGTATGCGCGTCCTATGACTCTTAACAGTCTTTAAGTTCTCTAAGTAACTTGTCATAGGGTCTCGTGTTCAATCTACCGCTGTAAAGCTTAATAGTAAGCTCTTCGCTACCTTGGCTAAGCTAGAGCGTTCTTGAGACGCGGAACAGAAGGCCCTAGACACTCGGATTGTGGCATCTACTCAACTGCTTCGTCTTAAGAAGGTTTGTGAGAAGGTTCGTTCCAAGGAGTGGAAACTTGTAAAACAGGGCTTACAGGAACTTGGCGACAAAAGAACGGACTCTCTTCCCGCTAAGAGGGAAACAGCTCTGAGTAGCTTGGCAGGTGCTCCTCTTAGGTCCCCCTTAGGTAACTCGTTCTTTAGTAATTCTTTTTTGTTAATATTACCTAACCCTTCTTTTTCCGATACTTTTGTACCTTTCCTATAGCGTTCTCTAGGTTGCTTAGTGGTTTCTAAGTAGTCTCACTATAGCCTATCCACTTTACTTTATACCATATTTTATTATCTACGTCCTCGTGACTAATAATCTTTAAAACTTGCCACTTGTCCTCCTCCTGTCCTCTATACGTGTCTGCTTTATATATTGGTGGTTTAACGTTTCTATATGCTGGTTCTAGTATTATAATGTGTTATATAGGATAGATCCTTATTTTGGCTAGTAGGTTTAACTTATACGTAACTAACAAAATTCTTTATATAACTTTAAAAGGTCCTAGTCTAACGTGGTCTAACTTCTTGCTTGGTCGTTGACTTTTAAAATTTTTGTGTAGTAGCTATACTTTATCTCCCTCCTTAAGATCTGGTCCCTTAGATCTCTTAGTATTATAGTACCTTTTTATTCGTTCTTGTACTAGTTTAGCTGTTTCTTTAAAGTCTGTATAAAGATTTATTAACGTCTCCATTCTTTGCTTAGCTATGCTACTCGTCTTCTTTACTTAACGTGGCGATAATGACGTTCTTGGTTTATACCCGTAGTTCGCCTTAAATAGTAATGCCCCTATTCCTTCTTATGGTGTTATATTATATATAAACTGTGTAACTAGTAATAGTAATACCTAATTATTTTGTGCGTGATTAATATAATGCCTTAGATACTGTTCTAGTGTCTAGTTTAGTCTTTCCGTTTATCCGTCCGTCTGCGGATAATACGCTGTAGAGGTTGCTACGTGAACTCCTTATTCTACCAGAAATACTTTCTAAAATGCTGCTATAAATCTTGGATCTCTATCTGATATAATCTTATCTAGTGCTCTATGTCTTGCGAATACTTTCTTTATATAGATTCTAGCGACATCCTCTACTAATATCTTCTCTGTGCATGCTATAAAGTATCCCTACTTTATTAGCTTATCCACTATTACTAAAATCGCGTTATAATCTTGTCCTGTAATAGGATCTTTTAACTTTAATAACTTAATAATAAAGTCCTATAATATAACTTCCTATGGTCTTTCTGGTATTTCGACAGGTTATAGCCCTCCATACAGCTTATGCCTCGTCGGTTTGTTCCTTTAGTAATCTAGATATTCTTTTATAACTTATCTTACTAGTCCCTAGATTCCTTAAATAATATACTCCTTTTAAAGTCTTAATACTAGTCCTATAGACCTGTTGTGTTCTTGTGTTATTCCCTTGTAAAACTCTTTTATAAACTCTTCTGCGACAGACTTAGGCATATACATTACTTCTCTATTTTTATATTGCTCTAAGTCTAGATCCTCTATCTATGTTTTTTAGATTTTCTGTATCTAATTACTCTCTGGTGATTTATGGACTTAACCTTCCTTAGTTGCTACGATCTTCGGATGGTTATACCTAATTAATCTGTCTTAATCCCTTTGCAACAAAGCTCCTAATGGCTTTTCATTATTTTATAGTTTAGCCTTTCTACTTAGAGTATCTGCTCGTGCATTATCTGTACCCTTAGTGTGCTGAATTTTAAAATGGTATTCTGCAAGTATTTCCGCCCATCTAACCTGTCTTTGGTTAAGTTCCTTTGTTATTAGGAATCCTATAAGGTTCTTATAATCCGTCTTAACCATAAATGGTTTCTCTATACCTTGTAAGAATGCTCTCTATTTCTTAAATGCTGTAACTATGCCTAGTAACTCCTTGTTGTAAATATCGTAGTTTAACTCTAGTGGTGTTATCTTTCAACTATAGTACGTTACTGGATGCCATGTGTCCTGGTGCTTCTATAGTAAATATACTCCTAGTGCAAAGTCTAATGCATCTGTCTCAACAACCGTGTCTAACTTTGGTTGATAGATTTTAAGGATTGGTTCTTAGGTAAACAACTCTTTAAGTTCTTAAAATAGCTTCTTCTGCTTACTACCCCAAACCCACAGTTCCTCTTTCTTGGTTAGCCTTGTAAATGGCTTAATACTCTTTAACTACTGTGCTATAAACCTCCTATAGTAGTTACAAAACCCTAGAAACAATCTTAACTGCGTAATGTTCTCTGGTTCTTACTAACTCACTATAGCTTTAACTTTCTTTGGGTCTATGCTGATCTTTCTTAGTTTAATAATAAATCCTATAAAATTAGTCTTCCTTATAAAGAACTTGTATTTCTCAACTACTACTAGCATCTGTTTTTTTTATAGTCTCTTTAAGACCTATTTAACGTATTCTCTATGTTCTTCCTCACTCATTAAGTAGATGATAATATTGTTGAGATATACCATAATAAACTTATTAAGGTGTTCTCCTAATATACTATTAATTTACTTTTAGAATATTACTAGTGCGTTTATAAGCCCGAATTGTATAACTAATGGTTTATATAGTCCTTTCTTTAACCTAAAAGCTGCCTTCTATTTATCTCCTTCCTTGATCCTAATTTAATAGTATACCCATCTTAGATCTATCTTTGTAAAGATTTATACGTTGCCTATCCTGTCTTAGATTTCGCTAATTAAGGGTAAAGGGTACCTATCCTTTTTAGTAATGCTGTTTAACTGTCTGTAGTCTATATATATTCTAAGTTTTCTATTTTTCTTTGGGATGAATAGTACTAGATATCCTGCTGATAACTGCAATGGTCTAATGTATCCCTTTTATAAGTTCTCCTGGATGAACTCCTTAAGCGCTACTATCTCTACTTTAGTAAGCTTATAGATTGGAAAGAACTTTGGGCTTATTCCCTCTTTTAACTCTATCTTATAGTCCCATGCTATATACTCTAATAGCTTTTTACTTTCTAGTAACTATAACTTCTTACCACACTTGTGGTATCTCTTTGGTATATAACTTAAGCCTTACTTAGTCTCTTTGTATATCGCTCCGACTTGGTACCATACCAACTTAGCTTACTATCGCATTCTGCGTCGTTAAGTATCCTTAATATTGACCTGACCTGTAACCTAATTAATCTTTAGATTATATTCCTGTAACTAAGGTATCCCTAGTATCGCCTTATCCTGTCCCAATGGTAGGATATTAAAAGATATTTTTACTGGTCTCCCTTTAATAGTTAACTAAATAGGTCTTATTTTGAGATTAATAATACCTCCTCCATAGGCTATCTAATCTCCTAAAATTGTTGTAAGTAGATATAGGTGTTTCTTTTGTCTGTGTAGTAACCCCATCCTTTCTACTGCCCTTAGTAAGATATAGTTCTTTATTGCTTCACTATCTACCAATGCTTCAAACTGCTGATCTTGCCACTTAGCTTATAAATTTAGGTGTCATCCTTAAATTCCTTTAAGGGTCTAAGGCTCTAACACTAGTTCCCTCTGGTTTTATACGCCTCCCCTTTTCCTAACTGTTGGCTGCTAGATCCTATTTGTACTTAGTCTAACTTAGGCCAATACTTAGTTTGTTTCTTTTCCTCTATATGCCATAGATAAGTGTTCTTTAGGCACTTCTACCACTGTCGTCCGTCTAGGCATTCTTCCATAAGGAATCTTTCTGGTTAAAGTGTTAAGTCCCCTTAACCTTGTACTTCTACTAGGTGCTATCTATGCATATACTTAGCGTCCCTAAACCGCTTTTCTTCCGGTGCCTAATATATCCTTACTGGGTACTTTCGGTTCTTATCCTTTGGTGCTCTATGCATATTGCACGTGTTATCCACACAAGCTATCCACGATAGTGTATAATACGCTATATGTTTTGGGTTAACTCTAGGCTCGTCTTCTACCTTAAGTTTAAACTTATACCTAGTTAACCTGACCACTGGTATCTCTGTTATGGGTACTAAGATCTATTACTTGCTTCTCTAGTCCCTAGATCCCTCTTCTAGGTTCCTTAACATTATAATTAACGCTCCTTTAATGTGACTTATGTGTTTTTCCGTAATAGGTTAGTCTTGGATAACTTTTTTATCCAGCTATATATAAAAATCTGCCCATTTATTGTTGCTTCGTTACCTATACCACTTTCCGTATAACTGGTTTAGTGTGTATGGTCTGTCTGTTAGAAAGTACCTTATTATCGCTGCATTGTGATATTCTTTGGTATATCTTTCTTTAAACCTAGTTGGAATATCTAGATCCTCTTCTTATTCTAGTTTATCTAACCACTTTGCCCTAGGTGTCCCTGCACTTGGCCTATTAGTAATTCTTTATACGGGTGCTCTATCCCTTATACGGCCTACTATAGACCTTCTGTCCAGCTTTTGCTCTTACTATGCGATAATTCTTTGCCTAAACTTATCTATAGTTTCTTGTTTTCTGCGTCTTGTAGCTAGATCTTCGAAGTCGTCTTGCTTTCTTATCCTTATATTGACTTTTCGATCTTTAGGCTGAACACTACGTTTACTTAGGATTGCTGACGTTCTTATTCGTTCCCTAAACTTGTAGTTCTTGAACTTGCGTTCTGTACTTATTCGTTTGTCTATAAACTAAGCTACTGCTCTTTCCTATTGGTTTTCGTCTGTTGTGGGTTCCTAAGCTGTCCTTGTTGCGTCTTATAAGTCTAGAGCCTTCCTTATCTCTTTATAAGAATCTTGGACCTGTGGCCTTTTGCCTTTATTAAGTAATGAGCTAGCACTAGCAGTTGTCTACTTACTTAGTTTCTTTTAAACGTTGCTCCTATTATTTTATAAAGCAATGGAAATCGTATCTAATGGTGTTATAATTCCCGTTACTAAACCCTGTTCTGTGATGGTCTTAGTTTCTGCTTCTATTTTAACTTCTTTAAGGTCTGCATACTTTTAGTAAGCTGCCTTTATTGCCTCATCGTCGGTAAATGCTTCGCCTATATTAAATTTATCGTCTTTAATGTCCGATCTATGAGCTAGTTCGTTGGTTCCTCTAAACTTAGATAATAATGGCTCCTATAGCCAATAGCTTGCGCCGTACTTAGCGTCCTTATAAATTTAGCATGCGTTGTTATAACAATACGCAAAACTGTTAATTAAACACTCTTTTATTCCTTGCAGTGCACTGTCGTCCCTCTATATATGCGTGTCTCCTACTAGTCTGGTTCCCTTTACCACATAGTTACTTTAACCACCTCTACAGTCTCTGGCAAAATAACCCTGTTTTCCGTAATTTATATAAGCTCCATCTCTAAACCACTAACTTTGCTATGGAGTCCGCCTAAACGTCTTCTACTGCTAAGATCCCTAGTTTGGCCTCTGCTCCTTAGTCCTTTAATTACTAGATCCTTAACCTCTAGGTTTTTATAGTTTCTTTTCTTACCTTTAGGTTTCTTTGGTACCGCTTAGGTCCATTAGCTTTGCGCCATTCTATAGTTTTTAACTCTATATTGGTCGTTGCGTACTCTGCGCCTTATATAACTGTGGAACTCTATCCTGGCCTTTCTTAGCCTATTCTCTTTGGTAGATCCTGTTATTGATCTTTATTAACTGATCTATTAACTCTCTTAGAGTATCCGCATCTTCTATTAGGATAATTGCGTCCTAGACTTTAGCCTTAAGTCCTTGTTTATACTATGCTATAAGCGCCTTGTTATTCCACTTAACCTATATAGCTAGTATTTAAAACTGCGTTATATACTTAATTGCTAAAGTGCGTTATACTAAGTTTTAAAGCTTTTATTCCGCTGTGGTTATTACCTCCAGGTCTCCAAATATTTACATTAACCGTTCTGCGAACCCGTTCCAACTGGCAAACATATACCGTATGTCCTAGTTAGTAGTTGTTATGCCATTGGCCTATATCTCCGTAAGGTATAGTTTAAACCACTTAAGTGCCCTCCCTATTAGGAACAACCCTGCATAGGCTACTTAATCTAACAATATTGCTAACTTCGCTCCTTTTTGCACAACCTTAAAGTGCATCTGCGTAAGAAATCCCTTGAGCTTTGACTTCTCTCCTAAGAACTGTTTAATTAAAGGTAACTTAATCTTCGCTGCTTTAATTCCATTAATACGTTCTTTAAGTATTCTATTATTATCCTGTAAGTAATTAACTATTTCTTATAACTAACTTTGCGTAATTAACTAAGAATCCGTGCCTACTATACTGGTGTCTCCTCCCGCGCTTGAGGTTGTGGCTGCCGTTGACGGCGTCGTGACTGGTGCTTTAGGTGGCATGTTGTTCGACCTTATTTAATACCGTAACCTTGGTAGTGAATATATAACAGAACCTTATAGTAGTAACTACGGTAGGTCCTGTTATTAGGCTAGGTATATAGGTAAGAATAAATTAATAATATAATAATAACTAGTGGAGTGGTTGCCTAATAGATTAACTCCAATTGTATTCTAAGATTCACTACAAGGAGAGAACTATCTATGGTAGGGACTGGGGTCCTTTAAATACACAACCATACTCCTAAGAAATCCTCCCTTAAACGTGAGGTGCGTGTTATCTATATTGAACGTAACGTTCCTTCTGTTTAACACAGTCAATACGTTCAACGCCACGTGACCTCAGTTACTATTCCTCGTCACATGGTTCCACCAGATCCATTCTGGACCGTGCCTGTATTAACTAACTAGCTTCCTCCAACTCTTCTCCAAGTAGTCGTAACATTGTACTTAAAGCGTCCGTAACAATAAGTCTCCTTAATTTATAAACATACTTATACAGCAATAAAGGAAGAAAAATCTTGTATAAAAAACGCTACTTTTGTAAATACTGTCCTTCTTAAGACCTAAAAGGATACTATTTCTTAACTATTGGATTATAAGGCCATCTTAGAAAATATAATATTAAATAGAGTCTAGTAGAGAATTAGGAGCGTATAATAGTAAAAGATTAGGAGGAGAGAACTCTTTTAGAACTATATTAAAAGCTTTTAGCAAAAGGAGAAGTTTAAGGTCTTAAGGGTGAGGTTTTAAAGCGTATAGTATATTAAAATACTATAAAGCAAGCACTTCTAGATCTGATTATTGTATAACGGCTTCCCTTCTTATATATGAAATAGCTAGAGTTTTATACTTTTGTAAAAGCATTAAATTAAAAAGTACCCTTAATTATCCCTATATACTACTTAACAATTATAGCCTGGATTCTTAAATACTTTACTAAGAGTTAAGATATTGTATAAAAAGTACTTTAATCTATAAAGACAAATATTTACCTTGCTGTAGACATCTGGACCTCTCTAAGTTATACCATTCTTCTTAGAATCTATGCTAGCTTTGTTGATATCCAGGATAAATATCGGAACCCTTTAATTGCCCTTTATATGGTATCTAGCTAGAGTAGTACAGATTAATAGGAGGCGCTTTGTCCGGTTCTTATTAAGTATAATATTAAAATAAAGATTAGAGCTCTTATCGACGATAATGCTGGATTAAATAATGCCCTCTATTATACGATTAGCTAATAGCTTAGCCTTAAGTATAAAATTAACTGGATTATAATACATTAAAGAATTCGCTGTTAGGGGCACATTATTAACTTTATTGTTTAGGCCTTTCTATTTAGTTTAAAGAAGAATAAGCGGCTTATAAACTTGTATAATAAAGAGGATAAAAAGCAGGATAAAGAAGAAGAGGAAGAAGAAGAAGTTATATAATAAGCACCGCTGCTAACTAAAATAAAAAATAAGAGGAAAAAGAAGGATAAAGAATTAGAGCCAGCATTGGACAAAAATCGTAAAAAAGGTAAAAATATTTGAAATATTATGAGGCCAATAGGAAAACTTTATAACTATATTATTTATATCCGCAGCTTAGCTAACTATATAACATAGTTTATTAAACATACTAGTAAAATAATTCCTCTTAATAATTGTACGAGGTAGAATAGCTGGTTTCTTATGTTATATATAGCTCTAGAGGATAAGGTAAAGGCTAGGCTTTAGCTCTATATAGAGTACTATAAGGACAATTTCTTAGAAGATGATATTCTCTTAATAAGCAAATGGATACATCTTTATACAATTTATAATTTCCTTTAGTCTTTCCATAAAGCAACTCTATTTCTTTAAGGAGATTGTATAATACTGGAGAGAGTTCTAGAATTAGTTAATATTCTTAAGGATATAATATAGACCGCATTATTATATTATATAATACTCTTAACGTTTCTTTAACTAATTCTTTCCTACTAGGTAATAGCTACTGAGGCTAAGGATAAGTTTATGGCTCCTTAACTCTAACGTGCTAAGAAAAAGCTTATAAAGTATATTAAGAAGCTAGATAATTCTCCCTACTATCTAGCGGCACGGGTTCTTGACCTAGAGTGTTATATAGCTTTCTTAAAAGATTGGAATAATTATATTACCGTTAAAGGAGAAAAGAAGCTCTTTAGCGTATAAAAGCTCTAGGAGAGATTCTACAAGAAAGCGATACTTTTAGGTTTAACTATATTATACGCAATTAAGAAAACTTAAAAGTCGTCTTTAGAGTCTAAAGAAAACCCCTCTACCTTTTATAAGGCTCGTCTTTAGTATTATTTAAAGTATACTGGTCCATAGAGTCTAGATAAGTTTAATAGCTATATTAATAAGAATCCAATTCCGCTTAATAGCCATATATTAGCTATTTAACGGTGGAATTAGCCTCTTCAGTATATAAGATTTCTATAACTCTTATAGCTTATAATTAAAGTTCTTTTAATACCCGGAATGAGTGATAAGCTAGAGAGAGTATTTTTAGGTTCTTAACGTCGCGTTTTATAGGATTGTATTAAAACTACTCTACAAATACTTAAGGCATTAGAGTGTGTAAAGGACTAGGCAGCTTATAAGATTCTAAATATTCTCTTATAGTTTTTTTTATTATATAGTATCTAGAGAGTTGTATAAGGAAAGGTATATATTATACAACACTAAGCACTAAAGGGTGTGGGATATATAAATAGAATACTTTTAGGCAAAAGTAACCACTAAAGGCGCGTAGGTGGCATAGGTAAATATATGCTAACTTTAAACTAAATAGATTATGAGTTTAAATCCTACTAACGTCGTCCTTTATTAAGAATTGGGAAATATAATTATCTAGTATACTTCTTATCCCATTATATAAAAGATTCTCAAGCAATATTGCCATACTGTAAGTAACTCTCCTCTCTATATAATATACCTATATAATTAACTACTTCTAGGATAAGTAGAAGAGGGTAGAAGCTTTACTAGCAATTAATATAGAGACTTAGGTAGGGGGGGTATTAAAGAGGCAGGTGCTAATAAGGAGGCCCTTATATATAAATACAATTCTAATTTAGAGCCGTGGATCTCTAAATATAATTGTAAGTAATCTATATTACTTATATAAAGCAGAGAGCTGATTAACGCTAGCCCTGTAAGGCTTGTACGGCGACTCTACGTCGTCCAGAAGGCCCTTACCCCTTTACTAAGTATTGGAGTCTCCTAGGGTTCTATAGTGGGTGCTGTGAAAATTATAAGTGGTAAGATTATGGGGGTCAATGTTTGTTATATAATAAAAATTCTTAGCCTATAGCGGCGGCAGCAGGAGCACTAGAGAGTAAGGATTGGATTATGGAACTAGAGGATAAGGAATAGATAAAAGTTACTAAATTTAAACTTCTAGGTCTCCTCTCTCTTTTCTTATTTTTATTTTATTTTATAGTATTTTATATAAAGAGAAGTATAAATAAAAAGGTAGAAAGGAGATATCTAATTAGTAGGAAAGCTAAAGGTATTTACTAGAGCCTTATATAGAGCTTTATGTAGAGCCTTAGTAGAGCTTTATACGGAGCCTCTGCAGAGCTTTATGCGGAGCCTCTGTAGAGCTTTGCGCAGAGCCTTCGCAAAGCTTTATGTAGAGCTTTATGTAGAGCTTTTGCTAGGCTTTAGTAGAGCTCCGTACGGGGCTCCCCTTATGTTATGGACAGCTTAAGTACGATGTTACGACTACTTGGGGAAGAGTTGGAAGAAGCTAGTTGGTTAATATAGTGTAAGAGGCCAGTCTGACTGGAACGTATGATTATCTAATCGACAGTGTAGAATAAGAGTCTCAGGTAAGTAGAAGGTAAGTTAAAGGTAGAACGAGCTTCACGTATTAAAGGACAAATGCTTTCTAAACTCTTCTATTTAAAAACTAATCACTAGTTCTTCTCTAGAGGAGAACCAGCTCCCTATATAATCCTTCTAAGACACTAGTAAAACCCTTTACCCCTTATCTATCTGACTATGTCTCCTCTAGGACATTAGTAGGACATTAGTAAAACCTTCATCTGTCTTATCTAATATGTACCTTTTAGGAGCGCCCATTATAATTGCCTCCCCTTTAAGAGTCTTAGTCCTTTAAGACTTTACCTCTTAATAAACTCTTATAGAGTTCTGACTAAAACCACTAGGGAAGTTCTCTAGTGGAAAGGTACTCTATAATGCGGCTTATCGCCAGTTCTTTACTAGTGTAGAACCTTACTTTATCTTCTATTCCTCCGCTCTTCTTTTACTATAGCTCTTTACGGTGCCTTTATAATAGAACCTTAATAATAATAATAAAAATTAAATGGGATTCTCCTTCCTTATTATAAGAATTTGTCATAAGCTAATCTAGAGGTTGTCCTATATAACGCGTTAACTAGCTACTATCCCTATTTACCTAAAATGGGTCCTAATAATAACGTCTTAATATTAATTTCTTCTAGTTTATAAGCTGTTATCTCTTACGCGTCTTTCTATTAATAACACCATTTATCTCACCTTTCAGCAGACTGTTTTTTTATTATATCTTAGCTTTTAGCTTCCGTATCTCTAGCTATTCTTTCCACTACTGCTCTGTTCTCTTTTTATAACGCGTCTATAGGTAACAGGATCCCCATTTTATCTCTTTAATAATACTAACTTCCTATAGTATTCTCTCGCAATAGCTTGTAATCGTGCTGCGCGTCCCCAGACTGGCGGCGACGTTGTCCTTACTCTATTAGCACCACAGACCACTTCTATTGCTCCTATAGTGGTTTCTCTAAAGTGCTACTGTCATTGCGTTCACGCGCTCATATTAGACCTATCCCACACCTATAAGATGCCGTGCTCTGGCAAGAACAAATCCAAGTGTTTCTACTATTGCAGCCAGAAAAAAACCTATGTTCTAGTATTTCCCATTCCATCCTATTCTGGACTTTACTAACTATATTAGATCCCCGCTGTTTACGTATATAAGGCTTACTGGCTCTAACGCGCTATTAGGGATTTCCATCTATATTAAAATAGTAAAAGATAGGGATGGAAGGTGTCTTCTATTACTTACAGCCTTTTTAATTTAATAAGGGTTTCTACTACTGTGGAGACGCAGTAATCTCAGATATATAGTGTCCAGGAGCATATATATAAGCAGTTCGTTCTCATAAATAACAATATTTACACTTTTACACGGGCCTTTCTGGCCAGGTAAGTCTCTTTAGTAATATGTTTAGGAACTATACTAACTCTTTAGTCGTCAACTTTCTAATCCCAGCCTGGATGCTAATTTGGAGCCTAGGGATAACACTAAGGATAGTAATAAAGATAAACATTCTCCCCGACAGTCCCCTGGTCGTAGTAGTCCATCTAGTTCTTACTACTCTAAGAAGAATATTAGCAAGAATGCTAATGCTTCCAAGGATGGGAGTGCTAATAATACTACTAGCAATGACGTTAAGATGGAGGAGGAGGCTCCCGTTGCTACTTCTAGTATTTAAGTTATTATCTTGTTCTTTCTTTCTTCTTATAGGATAGCTTTATATAGTGCCTCTCTGGTGCCTCCAGAATGCCCTAGTACTAGGAATCGACTTTATACTTTGGGGATGCCTCTATTCTTATTTTTAGTAACAGTCCGTATAAAAGCAGCATACCGCTATAATCTCCGTATATAATAAACGGGTGGTGTTCTTATAAGTGCTTTACAATTTCTTAAAATTTCTAAGTCTTCGCTGTGTCTTTTTAGTCCTCTTCATATCATTAACTCTACCGCGTATCTCTAGTGTCAGACCGGATACTCTCCTTTTATCCCTAGGGAACCCTTCTAAATCCCTAGGGCCCCTTCTTCTAGTACTACTACTCATTCTCAAACAGCGTCTTCTTTAGATAGCATCCCTAGTGGTTCTCATGTGGATCCCTATAGCTTTCTCTTATAGGATTCTAGGATCCTTATTATAATGGCGAAACATTCCCGTTTTTAATGCCTATGCTTAACCTTATAGTTTCAATTTATGGGGTCTTCCCTATTATCTCATCCGTGGTATATCCAGAACCATTACTAAATCCTAATTTATGGTCTTTAGGAAAGTTTTAATTACCATCTCGCATCCTGGCCGAAGGTGCTCCTTAGGTTCCCAACTGTTATGCGCCTAGGAGTATCCTTCCTAATAAACTAAAAATTCGCATTTCTTCTAACGCCATCTTTAGTCTAGAATATCTTCTACATTCCATTCTAGTTCCCCATTAATTTTACTAGGTAGGGGTGGATCCACACCGTCTCTTCTCTAGTATAACTCTAATAAGGAAACATAAAATGTGGGATATATTAGATATAATTTCGGCAATTCTAATTTATAGGCTTAATTTCCTTTAGTTTTCCTAACTATCTTAAAGGGTCTAAGCCACCTGTGGTCTAGCTTCTTCTTATTACATTTTATCCAGATATTTTTTATGGACAGTAAGACTTCGTCTCCTATTTTAAATTCTTTAGGCATATGTCCCTCGTTATTATAACAGTGCTAAAGCGCGTTGCCTGCCATATTCAACCAATTAGGATTTTCCATGCCCGGTATGCAAAATCGCTATTGGCTCGCTTACCACTAGCGCCTTGGCGGCCCTTGCGACATATCTACCTACTACCCCTAAACGATTCTTCTTCTTCTTCTTCTCCTTAGCTTAGTATTTTTGTATGGTAGCAATCTACAAGCTTTGGTTCAGAAGCATTTGTATAAGCCCGTTACATTATATTAAGCTCTCCCTATATTGCCTGGGAAGGCCTTAATAATATCCCACCCTAAAAGAAGACCTTCGTCTGCAACGACGCGTTAACGCGTCATACTTAGATATTAAAAAACTCACACTATCACGACTAAGAAGGCCCTAATAATATCCCACTTTATAGGCCAGACTGTACTTAACCTGTACCCCTAAAAGAACCCCAGAATTAAAACCGAATTATATAATTCCGACGAACTTTAGGAAGCTAATAATGGCACCTAAAGCGAGCTTATCTAAAAGACCTGCTTTTACCTAAGAGAAACATAAGATCTAGTTAGGATTAGAAATTAAAGATAATAATAACGTTACAGGTGTATACAAGCAGATTTATGCCCTTGCTGCTAATTAGAAGGTTAATTGTCTTTAAGCCTAAAGCATATAAGAGACTCTAAAGGAAATCCTAGAAAGCCTTACTGCCTTATAAAATAGCCTAGCCTCCCCTTTATAAAGCCTTAGTTAACCCATTTACTTAACTAAATGTGATATACTAGAGAGTACGGATATAATAATGAAGTAATTAAAGTCCGTTAAGCTCCCTAACCCTCTACTATTGTTGGACGGCATAGACCCAACCTTTAAGAACTAGAGAATCTAGGTGTAAGGAAAGCTTTATATTAACTATAACCATTTCCCTCTAAAGAAGCTAAAATGCTTTACCTCTTTGGTTAAACTATTAGGGATACCTAGTGACACCTTTAGGCCAAGTTTAAGGATGAGTTACCTGTTTGGTTTATATCTATTAATAAGATAATATAGTATCTAGCTGCTATTTATATTAATCTAAATAAAGTACGGGATGCCTATTACGACTATAATTACCTAATAATAAAATTGAACTAATCCTTTACTAAGTTCTAGACTTAATTTTTATACCTAGTAGGCAAAGGCTAGGTTCCCCCTAAGAACTATTATTTGGACCTATATAATAAGCTAACGGTCTAACTATAAAAGAAGATTATGGTAGCCTTGGATGACCTACTAACCTACTAAAGACTTATAGCCTGATGTTCGTTACTGGATTTAGAACTAAAATAAATTAATGCTTATTCTAATTAACTAAAGTGGCCCCGTAGCGACTATAACCTATCTACTATACTAATAGGAGCTGGCGTTGGAAGATAAACCATAACCGCCCTTACACTAAAAGCGGTTATAACTGCCTACCTATAAACCTCGCCTAACCCGCTATGTACTATACCTTTAACTAATGCTTATTATAACACCCCAATTGACCCTACCATGGTTACGTGCTTTAATTGTGGAAAGGATAGTTACTTTGCCACGTCCTGCCCAGAGCTAAAGGATATAGGTAATATTAAGGAGATAGAGGAAAAAGAAACGTCTAACAAGTTAGGAAAAGAAGAACCCTAGGGAAAGACTCCCCTCTAGGGTATCCTATTAATCTTAAAGAGATTAATCTAAGTTAGCTAATAGGTGGAAAACACTTTATGGTTCTATATATAGTATCTTAAAATGGATATGGAGTTAATATAACTGCCCTTATTAACACTAGAGTAAATAGCTTTGCCTTTATAAACACTGCTTATATAAATAATATTGCTAAGTTCTTAAATATAAATGCTACCTAACTAGAGAAGCCTATTTAAGTAAAAGGCTATAACGGTTAAGCCGGTATGCCGGTTACCTATGTTTTAAAGCTATATATCGCTATTAGTAGATAACGCCAGTTTGGTATCCCCTTCTGCATCCTAGACCTAGGGTTATATAATATAATTCTTAGCTGAAAATGGATGTCCTACTTTAATATTTGGCTGAATGTCTGATAAAGATAGTTTGTCTAGCTAAAGAATAGACCGAAGTTATCCTCCTTTGTTAGGGAAATCTATACTAACCGCAAGATATTAGCTGCGAAGGCTAATCCTACCTACTAGCAGGATGTTAGGAACCGCGACCTAGCCTTTACCTAAGAAGATGCCCGCCGTGAGGCCGGCAGGAACTCTATACTAATAAGGATACTCCCCTAAAGGACTACAGTTAAGGAGGACTCTACTTATAGAAGTGGAACGGACACTAATATAGACGACTTCTAAATTACGGAGATCTGGCTAATGGGGAAGAGGACGTACTAATAGGATATAAAGGACAACCTTTGGAAGATGTAATAAGAGCTAAGAGAAGTAAGGATAACGCTGATACCCTAGAAGCCCCTAAGGCTATAGATAACCCTACTATTATACAACACCCCCATAGTAGATATTGCGGCAATTAGTGCTATAGGTTTCCACTTTAATATATATTAGAAGGACAACAAAGTCTTTACTACCAGTTTATATGAAATTAACTGGATTATTGCTAAGAGGGAAGAAGGGCTAGTAGAGGAAACTGATGAGGAACTAGTCATGCGCCTCCTCCCTACTTACCTTTTAAACTATAGAGACGCGTTCTTAAATGCAGCTTTAGATATACTGCCCCCCTACTAAACCTATAATTATAAGATTTAGTTGGAGACTAATAACTCCCTAGGCTATAGCCCCCTTTACTAGCAAACTATAGAGGAACTAAAGGTAATAAAGTAGTACCTAATTGATAACCTCTATAAAGGGTTTATTAAGCTAAGCTAGGCTCCCTTTATTTCTTCTGTTTTATTTATAAAGAAACCCAATAAAAGCCTTCGTTTCTGTATTGACTATTAGAAGCTAAACGCTATTACTTAAAAGGATTGGTACCCTCTCCCTTTAATTAATAAAACCCTTACATATCTAAGCCGGGCTAAAATCTTTACTAAGCTTAATATCCGCCAAGCTTTTTACTAAATTAGGATAGACCCTACATTGGAAGACCTAATAATATTCCGTACCTATTATAGGTCTTATAAATGTAAAGTCCTTTCTTTTGGACTAATAAATAGGCCAGCCACTTATTAACGGTATATAAATAATATTCTTTTTAATTACCTTAACAAATTCTGTACGGTATACCTGGATAATATTCTTATATACTTAGACAATAAACTAGAGCACTAAGTTCATATTAAGAAGGTCCTAGAGAGACTACGGAATATAGGCCTATAAGTTAATATTAAAAAAATGCAAATTTGGAGTAAAACGCATAAAGTACCTTGGGTTTATTATTAGTATAGAAGGAATTAAAGTTAACCTGGAGAAGGTTAAGGTAATCTGTAACTGGAAACCCCCTTATACTATAAAAGGAATCCAGTTCTTCCTTAGCTTTTATAATTTCTACTATTAGTTTATCCATAACTATGGAGTCATAGCCAAGCCTCTTATATAACTAACTAAGAACGATATGTCTTTTATCTTTAACGATAACTGTATAAAAGCCTTTAAGGAGTTAAAGGACCAACTTATCTCCTCCCTAATCCTTTATTACTACAACCTAGACCTTAAATTAATGCTAGAAATGGACGCCTCTAATAGGGTAGTAGTGGGAGTCCTTTTACAGCTATACCCAGATAGCGAATAGTACCCTATTGCGTTCTTCTTAAAAATAATGGCCCTAGCTAAGTGTAACTATAAAGTACACAATAAGGAAATGTTAGCTATTGTATAATTATTATCCTAGTGGCGCGCAGAGCTTAGAAGTATAGACTTTTGGATTAAGGTTTATACTAATTATAAAGCCTTTAAGTATTTTATGATAATAAAACAACTTACCGGTTGATAGGCCTGGTGGGCTAAAATACTCTCCTAATTTTTCTTTATAATTATGTACCGCCCTAGTAGGTAAAATGCTAAAGCTAACACCCTAACCTAAAGAGAATAGGATGTGGGGCTATAAGACGAGTTAAAGGCTTAGCACTAGATACGCGCCCTCCTCTATACCGAATAGCTTAACCTATATATCCTTAAGGAACTGAGCTTTGAATAAAATAAGGTAGCACCTATAGAAGGAGAAACCCTAGATAAACTAATGGGACTAATTAATTGTATTCTAACCGCGAACCGCACAGCCGAATCCCTAAAAGCCCTCCGCAATTAAGCTATAGGGGGTAACCCTAATTTAAAAATGGAAGATAGACTGCTTCTATACTAAAAACGGCTTATAGTTCTAGACATTAACAACCTATAAACAGAGCTAATCCGTAAAGCCTACTGTTAAGTCTCTATAGCGCACCCTAGTTAAGATAAAACCTACTAACTACTATTGCCTTATTACTATTAGCGAGGACTCCTATCTAATATAGAATAATTTATTAGAAATTATTATGCTTATAAATGTGTAAATACCCCTAGGGACCGAACTCCTGGATAGCTGCAACCACTACTAGTCTCTAAACGCCCTTAGCAATATATTATAATGGACTTTAAATTATTCCTAAAAAACAAACACGGCTACGACATAGCCTTTATAGTAGTTAACTGACTAAGTAAGCAAGCTGTTTCCCTCCCTTACTTTAAGACTATAACTGCAAAGGATATAGCCTGTATGTATGTTAATAACATCTACCGGATTTATGGCGCTCTTAAGTTAATTGTCTCTAACTATGGACCCTAGTTTATATTGGACTTCTGGAATAAATTCTGCCGTATCCTTAGGATTAAGATTAAGCTCTCTACTATATTCCACCCTTAGACTAACGGCCAAACTGAGATTATAAACTAGTACCTTAACTAGTAACTTTATCCCTTTATTAACTACTACCAGGACAACTGGTTGGAATTACTACCTATAATGGACTACGCACAGCTTACGCTCCCTTATAATAGTATAGGAATGTCGCTATTTAAGTTACTCTATGGATACAGGCCATAAATATCCTTTAATTGGGATAGACCTATAGGACCTATAACGGCCCGCGAACGCCTTAGCTATAAGGAGGCCTAGATATTTGCCAAGAGAATACATAAGGCCTGGGAGACTGCCTAAGCAATTATGAAAAGGGTATAAGAGAAGAAAGAGGCTGACGTAAACTAATACCGCCGTAAGGTAGACTTCCACGTAGGAGATAAGGTATGGGTGTTAACGAAGAACTGGAAAACCTAGAGGCCGAGCCGCAAGCTAGACTACTAAATGGCTGGCCCCTATGAAATCCCTAAGAAGGTAGGGCACTCTTTTAAGGCTAAGCTACTAGAGTTAATGAAGATCCACCCTATCTTCTCTCTAGACTGACTGCAAAAGGCCGCGGACGACCTATTGCCTGGATAGTATAACGACCCCCTACCGCCAATTTAGATTGCAGAGGACGAAGAATGGGAAATTAAAGAGATCTTAGCAGTAAAGAAGGACCGTAGTACCTTAAAATACCGTGCAAACTAGGTAGGTTATAACGAAGATCTAAAATAGTACCCTGTATCTAATTTTAAGTACTCTCCCTATAAGCAACAAGATTTCCACCTAGCCTACCTAGACCTCCCTGGACCACTACGTAAGTTAGATAGCTGGGTTAAATGCTAGGAAGAGGGGTTAGATAACTATAATAATTTAGACAACAATAAAGAACTTGGACAAAGCCTAAGGGCAGGCTTTTTTAGGAGGGGGGGGTGATGTGATGGTGCTGGAGCGCGTTACCTGCCATATTTAACCAATTAGGATTTTCTATGCCCAGTATGCAAAATCGCTATTGGCTCGCTTACCACTAGCGCCTTGGCGGCCCTCGCGATATGTTTACCTACTGCCCCTGAACGATTCTTCTTCTTCTTCTTCTCCTTAGCTTAGTATTCTTGTATAGTAGCAATCTATAAGCTTCGGTTCAGAAGCATTTATACAAGCCCGTTACAGTTATAGTACCTTTTTTATATAGCCTAGGCGTCTAGTAAGTGCTTTTTAAGTTCTTCTCTGCGAATTCTTATTTGCTTAATTCTCTTAAACGCCACCAGTGCCTCTCTTTTAGGAACGATGTCCTTAACATTCTAGGGGTTATTTACTTTTACCCCAAACAGTACTTCATAAGGGGTTGTTTTTATACTACTGTGGATGCTTGTGTTATATACGTTTTACGCTAGAGCTAACCACAATAGCTAATCATCCTGTTGATAATTAATATAGTAGCGGAGGTAGTATTCTAATAACGCATTTAGACGCTCTGTTTGCCCGTCTATTTGTAGGTAAAAGGCAGTGCTTATCTTTTACCGTATTTTTAATAAAAGATAGAATGAAGACCAAAATGTACTATTAAATACGGTACCTCTGTCGGACATAATTCCCCTTAGTGTGCTAAATAAGAGCCACCGCTCTAAAAACAGGTCTACCAGTTCCGCTGCTGTGATCATTATTATGACAGCAAAATACCCTAAAAACTTTATATATCTGTTAACGATTACTAGGATAGTGTTAGCAACCTCTCCTATTCTTATTTTAGTAGGGGGTAAGCCTATTATAAAATCCACTATTAATTCTAATATTAGTCCTTGCGGAATAGGAAGCACTAATAACTTACTATAGGGGCGATACCTGGATATCTGTACCCTTTAGCATATATTACATCTCAATATATAGTCCTTAACTTCTTCAGACATTCCATCCTAAAAGTATTTCCTTTAAACGGCCTTAAGGGTTCTATTAGCACCATAGTAACCCCTAAGAGGGTCGTTATAGAAGACCTTTAGAATTTTATCTTAAACTGCTTAGTCCTTTAGGACATATATAGCACCCTTAAAGCGCAACAGACCCTTTTAGTCTTGCTATCACAGCTTCTTAGTAACTCCAGCTAAGTTGGTCTCCACTATATCTTTCCACCTCTCCCTAGCAACAAAGGCGTCCCTCTATTACGCCTAAAGAAGAAGATCTGGAAAGGTTTTATATAGATTACTTATTTCTATTTCGCCTGCCGCCATTGCGGACCCTAGGTATAGCACAAGATATTTTAAACTATTAGTGCCAGCAGATTCTCCTGCTGTTATGCAGTATGCCATACTATAGATAGGTATCTCGCCTATCCCCTCTGGATCTGGAAACTCGTAGCTAATACGCCGTTAAGTTAAAGGTGCCGCGACACCTCTAGCACATCCCGCAGAATTCTTACTAATTCTAGGGTACGCCAACTTTATAATATCTGCTTAGTCTATAACCTAGTCCATAACCATATCCTACAGCTCCATTATTATAGTGCTTCGCAGCTATATTGCTAGGACCTCTACCCTGCTGCGGAATTCTATAGTTCTAGGGAAAGATTCTTCTTTCTTCCTAAGCAAATTTTGCAATATAGGAATTATTTCCCCTATGCTGTCCTAGATTCTCCCAGTTTTATAATCCGGACGTCTCAACAACCTATTAGCGGGATTTGTCTTTCCTAGGCGGTACATAATTTTAAAGTTGTACTGCGATAGTGCCTCTACCCATCTAGCTTATTAACCACTTAACACCTTTATAGTCATAAAGTATTCTGGGTTGTTATAGTCTGTAAGGACTTTAATAGGATAATTGCTTCCCATATAATAATATCGCCAGTGCTTTATTACTGTAACTATCGCGAGCAGCTCCTGGTCGTGCGTTATATAATACTGCTCTATAGGGGTCATTTTCCTTAACTAAAACGCCACAGGATGCCATTTTCCGTCTTTTAATTAAGATATAATTGCCCCTAGGGCGAAGCCGGATATATCCGTTTTAAGGTATATACATAGCTCCCAGTAGAAGTGTATTAAGATAGGCGCCGACGTAAACAAATCCTTTAACTAGTCTATAGCCTACTTAGCAGCTTCCCCAAATATAAAGGGTCCTAACTTCTTGCCATCCTTAGATCCCTTTAGCAGATTGGTAATTAGGAGCATTACTCGCGAGTAATAAATAATAAACCTTTAGTAGAAGTTCGCCGTGCCTATAAAAACCTATACTTCCCTAAACGTTATAGGGTATAGCTATTCCCTAATAGCGTCTACCCGGCTTTTCTCCATTAATACTCCATTAACGCTAACAATAAAGCCTAGAAAATTAATGCTAGTAACATAGAATGAGCATTTTTTTAGGTTTATATAGAGCTTGTATTCATGCAGTCTTTCTAGTACTATTTGCACATAGTATATATATACTTTATAGTTATTAGAGTAGACTATAATGTTGTTAAGGTAGACTATATATATTATATCCAACAGGCCTAATAATGCCTTATTAATATAGGCCTAAAATATTGCCGGTGCGTTAGTAAGCCCAAATGGCATCACTAGGTACTTAAAGTGGCCGTACTATATTTAGAACGCCGTTTTCCACTTATTACTGGCTTTAATCCGGATTTAATGGTATATATCTTTTAGGTCCAATTTTATAAATATCTTTGCGCCTAACAGCCTATTAATAAGCTCCCCTATTAAGGGTAGCGGGTAGCAATTCTTTACAGTAATCTTATTTAGCGCCTAATAGTCGACATAGAGGCGAAGGGTCTTGTCCTTCTTGGGTACAAATATAATTAGTGCCCCTGCCTGGCTTATAGAAGGCCAAATCTATCCTCTCTAAAGATTGTCCACTATATACTAATATAATACTACCAGCTTATTTTCTGATAGGTTGTATAGTAGTCTAAAAGGAGGTTCCTTGTCTGCTGTGTCTATCTTATGCTCTACTAATATAGGGTTGGGCAAGGTGTGCGCAGCTTCCTTATTAGCAACATCCTTTAGGTCCGCATATTCCTGTAGAATCTCTGGTTCCTTAACTACGCATAGCCGGACATCTAAAAATAAATACTCCGCGTCCCTACTCTTAGGGTTAAGAGTAGCATATATAGTATATGCCCACCCTTCTTCTTATACATGGCTTAAGAAAGTCTTTTAATCTTTAACTATAATACATGGTTAAGACTTCCGGTGTTAATACAAGGCGGAAGGCCAATTAATGTCTGGATTGACTTGGTGAAGCCATAGGTATCCTAAAATAAGGTTATACCCCTTAATTTCTACGGCATAGAAACGCATCTCCTGCGTGTCCTATAGACCATTACAGTTCTAGCTGGCCACAGAAAAAGTTTATTCCCTATAGCACGGAATCCGGTAGCCTTTAATGCTTTAAATAGTGCGCACCTGCGAGCTACTAAGGTCCAAATCCAATTCTTTTACTAGTAATTAAGAAATAAACCCCATAGTCGCGCCACTGTCCATAAGGCAGTCTTATATTACCTATTTATTATTAACTTAAATGGAGACAGGAATAACCATGCGGCAGCTTACTTCCTCTTTCTCTTACTGGCCTAGTATAAGGAAGTAAAGATCTACTAGGCTCTTTCTTTTCCCAATTAAGTATCCTCTTACTTCTTCTACTAGCAGAAGCGCTATATATAGCCTTTCTTACCACAGTAATAATAGCTGCGTAACTTTTAGTTCTATAGTTTCTACCTATTATCATTCTGGGGTTGACTAGCGTTGCTCTAAGGTTATAAAGCCTACTTACATTATCCTTCCGTAGAGTGGTTAGGTCGGAAGCTGCCCCTTTTATTAAAGCTAGGTCTAGTTCTACGCTCTTTATTATTAGCGTCTCGTTCCTTTCACTTCCCCAGATAGTCTCTTTTAGCGTTCTTAATCCGAGTAGCTTTAGAGATAAGCTTTTCTTAGGAGGTAGGAATTTCGCCCTTCTCCTATATGGCCTGTTAAATCTTAGGTTATAACTTGGCAAGTAGCTAGTAAAGTTATATAGCGTTATCCCACAGGTCCAAGTAGGGTACATTGCCTTCTAGTTCTTCCAAGTAGTTTATAAACTAGACTACACTCTAGCCTTCTTACTGTTTAGCGTTATGGTATCGCTAATTATAATCCATCCCTTAATTAGTAGGGTTTTAGATCTAATTAACTAACCAGGACTTAAGTTCGCTAAATTTAAGGGGTATAGTGTTAGCAACTCAGTCAATCGAGGCACGAGCACGGGAAGAAGGACGCGCAAGCCTGTACGATTGGATTGTCTATAAACGAGGATCCAAAGCTAGAGAAAGGAAGGAGAAGAATAGCAGCGCCGCTCGATATTTATGCGGTCCTCGAGTCACGTGACTTGCGTCTACCATAATCCACGTCTGCCAAGATCCACCGTTTTCTACCAGCGCCGTAACATTACCCCCCCCTCCGAAAAAGCCTGCCCTCAGGCTTTATATGTCCGTATTATGTCCGTGGGGTATTCTTGTCTTTATGCTCAATAGGTAGCCTATCGTCTTCGCTATACCAGCACTCCATCCACTCGTTAAGGTACTTCGGGGGTCCGGGTTCGTTAGGGTATTGGTTATAGAATTCTTTAAGCTTCTGGGGGCAGCCTATAAAGTTCCAGGCGGGGTACCAGGTTGGGTCTAGATTATAGCCTTTCCATTAGACACGGTATTGTAGCGTTCCTCATACTAGTTTATAGGCTAGTATTTTATTAACTTCCTATTTATCGTCCCCATTAACTTGAATTGGCAGGGGAGGCTCATTCTTTTGTCCAGGTAGTGGGTTATTTGCAGCCTTCCGTAGCTTATCCGGCGAAAAGATAGGGTAAACCTTAATTAAGTCTAGGAGCTTAACCTTGTACAAGTTGCCTTCTTTATTAAGGATCTTATACGGTTCTGCCATCTTATAGTCTAGCTTGCGGCTAGGCCGTTCTGTTTTTTAGTTCTTTGTCGTAACCTAGACCCTATCGTCCACGGTAAAGTTAGGCTTGCGCCTATGCTTATTTGCCTACTGTTCCATTGATTTCTGGGCCTTTTCTAGGTTCTTATAGGCTACCATCTAGGCTTCTTCTAGGCGTTTGGCGTATTGCTAGGCTTCCTTATAAGATAGTTTTTCGCGTACGGTCTGTGGGCCTTCTGGTCTATTCCAGTTAAAGCTAGTATGGGGTAAATATCCTATTTCTAGCTAGATAGGTGCAAACCCCGTAGAGTTATAGGGTAGGGTTGCCTGGGCGTAGTCTATTAGGGGTAGTAGTTCGCCCCAGTTATCCTAAAAGTAGTTAACAAAGGGCCGGAGTCTCTGGTCTAGGTATTAATTTATAATCTCCGTCTAACCGTCTGTCTGGGGGTGGTATGCTGTAGAAAGCTTTAGCTTAATGCTAAGGATCCGAGTAAACTTATTCTAGAAGGCCGATATAAACTGCGGCCTGTGGTCGGATACAATAGTATCTAGTGGTCCGTAAATTCGGTAGACATAATGGATATATAGTTGGGCTACCTCCTTAGCATCGATATCCTTGTGACAGGGGATTAAGAACGGGCGCTTGCCAAAACGGTTGACTAGGATTATTACCATATCATATCTGTCACGGTCTGTAGGCAGCTCGTAAAAGTCCATAGAGATATGCTGCTAGGGGCGTTCTGGTATCGGGAGTGGCTTTAATAGTCCTGGGGTCTTGTCTCGCGGAATTGTAGACCTACGGCAGTTGTTGCAGTTCTGTACATAGCGGTTAATGTCCGTAACCATTCCGGGCCAGTAATATCGGTTACCAATAATTTTGCGGGTCTTATTCTTTCTAGGGTGGGCCGTAGAGACCTGGGCATGTGCTTTGGTAATAAGCCGAGTCCATAAGTTCTGTTCCTTTACTACTACTAGCCGTTCCTAATGCTTGAGTAATCCGTTTTTAAGGGACTAGGGGCTGGTAACGTTCTTTGCCTTCTCACAGTACTCCTATAGAGAAGAGGCTGTACGGTTTGTCTATAGCAATTTGTTGATAAGGTCAAATCCTAAGGGGTTAATAGGATACATCTCAGCGCCTAAGAAGTCTATACTTAGTTCTGCCTGTATCCGGGGGTTGAGGTGCTCTGGTCGTAGTAGTATCTAGGTCTGTAATAAGATCTTTATAGCCGTCTAGTTACCTAGGTCCTGTTTACGCCTTATAAGAGCATCCGCACGGTTCGTAGCGCCTAGTCTATACATAATCAAGAAATTAAACTAAGATAGGATATCCGCCTAGCGTGCCTGTTGGGCTGTAAGAGCCTTAGTTATTATAAAGTATTCTAGGGCCTTATGATCTGAAACTACCTTAATAGGCTTAGGGGTCCCCTCTAGCTGCGCACGCTAGTGCTAAAAGCTAGAGATAATGGCCAGCATTTCTTTATTATGGATGTGGTAGTTTAGCTCGGTATCTATTATAGTCTTCAAATAGTATGCAACGGGGTGCCATTCTCCATCTGGTTGCTTCTAGGAAAAAACACCAGCTATTGCGCCATCTGAGGCATCCGTTTTTAGCATCAAGGGCCGCTCTGGGTTAAAGTGGGCGAGTAGAGGAGCTGATACCAGCCGTTTTTTAAGCTCATTAAAGGCCTGCATATATATGGCGTTAAAGTGAAAGGGCTGGTCTTTCCTAGTAAGGCGGTTAAGAGGCTAGGCGATCCTACTATAGTTCTTAATAAAACGTTGGTAGAAGTTATAGAAACCTAAAAATGATTATACCCCCTTTATGGTCCATAGGGGTGTCCACTGGTTAATTGCGGCCGTTTTCTCCAGGTTGGCCTTAATTCCGTCCATACTAATAATAAACCCTAGGTACTTTATACGCTTAACACTGAATTCCGACTTCTTAATATCGGCCTAGAGACCAGCCTTGCGAAGCCGTTGTAGGACTTTATAGACGTGCTCCTTATATTCTAGCTTGTTCTTAGAGTAAATTATAATATTATCTAGGTAGGCCATACAGAAGTCGTTAAGGTAGTTAAAGAGTATATCGTTTATATACCGCTGGTACGTAGCTGGTCTGTTAGTTAGTCCAAAAAGAAGTACCTTATATTTATATATTCCGTAATAGGTCCGAAATGTAGTAAGATCTATAGATCTGGGGTCTATTCTAATTCGGTAAAAGGCCTGGCGGATATTAAGCTTTGTAAAAACCTTAGCTCTACTTATTCGGGCCAGTGTCTTATCAAGTAGGGGTAGTGGATAGCGGTCCTTGCGGGTTATATTGTTTAGCCTATAGTAGTCGATACAAAAACGAAGTCCTCCGTTTGGCTTTTTAACAAAGAGAATTGGTGAGGCGAAAGGGACTTAACTGCTAGGCTTAATAAAGCCCTTATCCAGGTTCTTAATAAGATATTACTTTATAGCCTATAATTCGGCAGTAGATTGCTGACAAAGGGGGCTATAGCTAAGGGTGTTTTCCTTATCTGGCTCGATCTCGATCTTGTGGTTATACGGTTAGTGAGGCGGAAGTATATCAGATGCTGTCTTTAAGAATACGTCCTTAAATTTCCGGTGTTAATGGGGTAGTTTCTGTTCTACTAGCTCCTTATCCATAAGCTTGCCTTCCTGTCCGCTAAGCTCGCTTTCCTTTTCCTTAATTATTCGATCAATTTCATATAAGCTAGTGGTAAAGGTAATGGTATTAAGTTGGACCAAGTTCCAATAGAATCCTACAGCGCCGATGCAGTAGATATTAACTAGGGGAAGGTCCGTAGGTTTCTTTACGGACTTTTATCAGGCCATATTTTGCGGTATAGGGTTTATAGTCTTCCTTAGCTCACGTCCTATTTTCCATAAGTTATCCTTCCAGTCTATTAGTTTAGTATGGCGTCCGGTATTCCTAGCCTTCCTTTATAGCTGCGTAGGGCCTAAGTTCTCTATAGGGGACTTAGCTAGGTTATTACTGATTTCCTAGGTCTCTGGTGCGGGTGGCATAACATAGGTAGTCTAGGGGCGGCGTAGTATACGAATCTATTATGGATCAAGCTATACGTCCTTCTTAAAGGCCTGGTCTCTACGCATAGCATCGGCTTAGTAGATGGTATTGATTTAGGGCTATATAAGGTTCTCCATTATAATACTAATTTCTTTTATAAAGGAAGGGGTTGGGGGTAGGGATTTGGGCTAGAGGAGCTATCTATTCTGTACGTTGAGCTGTAAGCCTAAATAGGCTAGCCATTTTCTTCCTAAGATTATATCATGGCTTCCCAGGTCCGTAATAAGAAAGGGGACGTTATATTACCTTCGTCCGTTAACACGGAGGTGGATCCGTAAGATAGTTATAATAGGTGGCCCTATTCTTCCGTTGTACCCGCGAATAGGAACTGGTTTAGGTAGTTCCTTAAGGGGCGCATTTAAAAATTTGGCCAGCTTTACGGCGCACTAAGTGTCTATTAAGGCAAAGGCATTCGCTCTAGAGTTAGCTAAAGCAGAGGTTAAAACTTAATATCCATTACGAAATAAAGTATAAGGGATAGTGCAGCTTTTTCCATTAATTAGCTGACCTAGATTAACATATAATATATTAATCCCTTTTAACCCTAGAGAGGAGTCTTCCTCTAGGGTTCCTCTTTTTCCGACTCCGCGCTGTCCTCCTGTATTAACAGAACCTCGTCTGTTTTTGCCTTTATTGGGCAGTCCTTGGCGAAGTGGTCCTTCTGGCCGTATAAGAAGCAAGCCCCTTGATTGCTAAGGGCCTGTCTATAGGGGTTGCTGTATGTAGGCCAAGCATACGCCGGACCCGCAGCAGGGCTAGCTGCGCAGCTAGCTGCTAAATTGATGGCGGGCTGTACGGCTGGTGCCGTAGGAGTTGCTGATTGTGCTAGGGCACTACAGGCCGTTCTCGTAGTGCTTATGGTCTGGTTTGAAGAGTTTCTGGCTTTATACCGCTTAGCTCGTGCCTTAATTTGATGGAGGCCTTAATTAATAGCCAGGCAGTAGTCCGTAAGTACCTTTAGCGTCTGTACAGTAGTAAAAACTAGTAGTACGGCGCGCTGTAGGTCTAGGGTGAGCTTGTTAAAGAGGTCTGGCATTAGGTCTTTATGGGGAATTTAGGCTTGGCTAGCTAGGTGCAGAAAGCGGGTCTAAAAGGCCAAAAAGGTCTCTGTCGTTTTTATATTAAGGGCTTTGTAATTAAGGCGGGCGTTCTGTATCTTAAAGGGGTCCTTATAAATAGAAGACAGGTGGTCAATTATCTCTTCTCCAGAGAGGAAGGGGTTTGCTAAGTCCTGGGCATATTACGGACGTAGATGCGTCTATGCGTCCCTACCGGTACGGCCGAAGACGTAGGCCATTTTAGCTTGAGCAGTAGGGAAGTGGTCCGCATTAACTTCGAGCTTGTCTTGCAGTTAAAGCTTCCAATTGTTAAACGTAGGGTCAGTTCCGTCTGTAAGTAACAGGGGGTCCGCGACCTTCGTGGACCGCGATAATGCTGATGCTGTACGTTAGGCTAGGGCCTTAAGGACTATAGTAAGTCTGTGGGTGTCTGATAACTCCTTGCTAGGTGTAGGGGTGTCTCTAGTTTCAAGCAGCTCTCAAAGCCGTTCGATTTCGGCATTGGCTGCTGCGAGTTCTTCCTGGGGGGTTGAGACGGCGACTGTTTCACCATTGGAGGTATTTGCGGGTCCTGCAGCAGCTTTGCCAGCTGCTGTATTTCTTGGCATGGTGGTAGGGGTATTGGGTAATTTCCAGTGTTTGTTTATTTTCTGGGGGTTCTGGTCTGTGCGTGTCCTATTCTTAGGTTTCGCGTTCTGTTTGTGTTCTTTTAGTTCTGTCCTATCCTTGGGGTCCTGTTCTATTCTATTAGTGTCCTTTAGGTCCTTTTCTGTGTCCTTATCCTGTTTGTAGTTTGTAGATATTTTTGAGTTCCTTCTTAGGAAAGAAGAGTAGTGACGAGCTTTGGATAATGTTAGCAACTCAGTCAATCGAGGCACGAGTATGGGAAGAAGGACGCGCAAGCCTATACAATTGGATTATCTATAAATGAGGATCCAAAGCTAGAGAAAGGAAGGAGAAGAATAGCAGCGCCGCTCGATATTTATGCGGTCCTCGAGTCACGTGACTCGCGTCTACCATAATCCACGTCTGCCAAGATCCACCGTTTTCCACCAGCGCCGTAACATATAGTAAGTTTCTTCTTATAGCGTGTCCATAAACTCTTAACGGTGCTACGTAGAAAGGTAGAAGCAATTAGTGTCTGATTATACTTATTAAAGTAACATTTTGGGTCCAGCTAAAACTTAGTTTCGCATTAATAGATAAAACAATTACAGTTTCGGAGACTATTACTATTATACTTATTAGGTTCCTTTATGCGGAATTTAGGTTTTTCTAATGTTATAGTGTAGTATGGCGTTACCCCTTTGAGTCCGCTTCGTGTCTAGGGTGTCTATACTTCTCCCAATTGTCCTTACAATTGTCCTTAGTAGTCTTAATATACTTGTCTTAATCGTATCTCCAACTCCTTTATCTTTTATAGGGTCTCGCGTAGCGACCGCTCTGATAACTCCCCAGTGGTGATCGTTCCTAAGGGTCTTAGAAGGTTAGACGGACCAGCCGTGGCTTCCTAGTCTACTCCTTCGTAAGTAGAGGGGATGCGCTCCTCCAGGGAGACTCTATCAGCCTCTCATGGTAAGGGCATCGTTTTAGGGGGTAAGGAGGTATGGCCCATCATCGTCAATTAATAGCCATACGTTCCTTCCGTAAAGGATTGTAAGCAATTAGAATTGTAAAAGGCCAGTCTGACTAGAACATATAATTATCTAATTAACAGTGTAGAATAAGAGTCTCAGGTAAGTAGAAGGTAAGTCAAAGGTAGAATAAGCTTCATGTATTGAAGGACAAATGCTTTCTAAACTCTTCTATTTAAAGACTAATCGCTAGTTCTTCTTTAGAGGAGAACCAGCTCCCTATATAATCCTTCTAAGACATTAGTAAAACCCTTTGCCCCTTGTCTGTCTGACCATGTCTCCTCTGGGACATTAGTGGGACATTAGTAAAACCTTCATCTGTCTTATCTAATATGTACTTTTTAGGAGCGCCCGTTATATATAGGCATGGTCTAGGATGGATCCGGTGGAACCATGTGACAAGGAATGGTAACCGAGGTCACGTGATGTGATCTATGTAATCTGTGTGATCTATGTGATCTGTATAGAGCGTATAGAGCACACGTACCTCACGGAGCGAAGGGATTTCTTAGGCGTATGGTTGTATATTTAAAGGACTATAGTCCCTACCCAGATAGTTCTCTCTTTATAGTAAATCTTAGAATACAATTAGAGTTAATCTATTGGGCAACCACTCCACTAGTTATTATTATATTATTGACTTATTATTTATACCTATATACCCAGCCCATTAACAAGTCCACCGTAGTTCCTACTACAAGGCTCTGTTATATATTTACTACCAAGGTTACGGTATTAAAACACAGAGAAGTCGAACAATATGCCACTAAAAGTACTAGTTACGACCACGGCAGCAACTACCTTGGGCTTAGGAGATACCAATATAGTAGATACGGACTTAGAGATAGTCACGAGAGGTCAGTTACAGGAAATAGTTAATCGCTTATTAGATAATAATAGGATACTTAAAGAACGCATTAATAGAATTGAAGCAGTAAAGGTTAAGTTACCTTTAATTAAACAATTCTTAGGACAGAAGTTAAAGCTTAAGGGATTTCTAACACAGATATACTTTAAGGTAATGCAAGAAGGAGCAAAGCTAGCAATATCTATGGATTAGGTAGTATACGCAGGACTATTCTTAATAGGAAGGGCACTTAAGTGGTTTGAACCTTACCTTACCAAAATACAGATAAACGGTATAATGACTACTAACTAAGATATACGGCATGTGTTTATAAGTTAGAACGGGTTTGCGGAATGGTTAATATAAATATTTAGAGACCTGGAGGCAATAACTATAGCGGAACGGAAGCTTTAAAACCTAGTATAACACACTTTAGCAATTAAGTATATAATACAGTTTTAGACGCTTGCCATATAAGTTAAGTGGAATAATAGGGCGCTTATGGCACAGTATAAGTAAGGACTTAAGGCTAAAGTCTAGGACGTAATTATCCTAATGGAAGATGCGGATACTTTAAGAGAGTTAATAGATTAAGTAATAAAGATTAATAATAGGATCTATTAAAGGAAACAAGCTAAGAAAGGGCAAGATAGAGTTCTATAGTTATATAAGGCGCAAAGTACGCAATAACAGATATAGAGTTAAAAACTATGGAATGGCGTAGAGCTAATAGACCTAAGTGGTACTAAAGAATCTAAGAGATGGATAAAGAAACTATAGAAACCTAGAGGTTAAGGATTAAGTAATTATAGGACTAAGGAGCAGAGGCTAAACCAGGGATCTTAGCAGCAGAAGACGTTTAGGCGGACTCTATAGCAAGAATAGTGGTTTAAATTAGGAGCTTGCATAAATTGCGGAAAATAGGGTTATTTCGCCAGAGACTATAGAGGTAGTTAGAGTAACTACGCGGTAAAAGGCACTAGGTCGTTAGAGTACAATAACGTGGATATAAGTGTATTACGTGGGACTAAGGAGTGTTTAATTAAACACTTCGCGTTTTGTTACAATAATGTATACTAAATTTATAAGGACGCTAAGTACGGCGTAAGCTATTAGCTATAAGAGCTAGAGTTAAGAGGACTTAAAGGAACTAGAGAGTTAGATAAAAAATAAAATTAACTCTATAAGCTAGATTAAGATATCACAGCAACGTATGGATAAAGATTAGTAATAATAACAATAGAGTTAGAGTACTTATTAATTAATAGCGATAAGGAAGAAAAGAGGCTAACTAGGAACACTTAAACCTTAATAACGTAATAGAAGTAGAGACTGAGACCACCATAGAACGTGGATCAGTAATGGGTATTATAACACCGTTAGATATAATATCTATCGCTTTATAAGACGGAAGGAGCAATATCTAAAGACGATTAAGTAAGTAGACAACTGCTAGTGCTAGCTCACCACTTATAAAAGGCAAAAGGCCACAGGCTTAAGATTCTTAAGAAGAGATGTAAGATACTTAAGACTTTTAAGACGAGATGAGATATACCTAAGATTTATAAAGTGTAATAAGAAAGGCTTAAGTGCCTATAACGGAAGAAAACCAATGGGAAAGAGCAATAGCTTAGTTTAAAGATAAATGAATAAGTATAGGACGCAAGTTTAAGAACTATAAGTTCGGAGAATAAGTAAGAATATTAGTTCTAGGTAAACGCAGTATTCAGCCTAAAGATTAAAAAGTTAATACTAAGATTAAGAAGTAAGACGACTTTAAGGATCTAACTGCAAGATATAGAAAGTAAGAAACTATAGATAAATTTAGAGCAAGAATTATTGTATAGTAAGAGCAAAAACTAGACCAGAGATTTAGCGTAATAGGTTATATAAGGGACAGAGTACCTATACGAAGAATTACTAATAGGCCTAAGGCAGGGATGCCTAGAGTAAAGTGGTTAAATAAATTGGAGCAAGAAGAGGATCTAGGGATTCTAACTAGGTTCGAAGAAAGACATACTAAAGGATGTTATGATGTAGTAATAACAAGGTACTTTCTAACAGACAGACTATATACACTAAACTAGTTATATAGAAAGTGGTATAGGCAACGATATAATAACAAATGAGAAGATTTCTATATATAGCTAGACGAAAAAGTTGTCTAAGACTAACCTATTATAGAGAAACGCATGAGTTATATTAAAGGAGCATTAATTATAACGTCAAGGAACCTAGAAGAAGGATCCAGGGACTGGAGAAGTAAGCAATAAATCTTAGTACCCGTAGAAGAAAGCCCGACAGTTAGATTAGTTAGATAGAGGTTTAAACTATAGGTTAAAGACAAACTAAAAGTTAACCTAAGCTACCTAGCGCATTATACACTATTGTGGATAGCTTATATAGATAATATATATAACATACATAGAGCACCCAAGGATAAGAACTGGAAATACCTAAAAAGGATATATTAGGCACTAGAAGAAAAGCGGTTTAGAGATGCTAAGTATATATATAGATGGCACCCAGTAGAAGTACAGAGTTAAGGGGACCTAATACTTTAACCAGGAAGATTCTTTACGGAAGAATGCCTAGATGGAAGACAGTGGTGGAATTATCTAGAGAATACTTGTCTATAGTACGTAGAGGAAAAGAAATGAACTAAGTATTGGCCTAAGAAAGACTAAGTACAAATAGGATCTAGTAGCTAATAGTTAGGAAAAGGGGAGGCCTATAGAACTAGAGGGAACTAGTAGTAGAGCCTTAAACCCTTAAAGGAATTTAAGGGCGACACCTAAATTTACGAGTTAAGTAGCAAGATTAACAGTTTAAAGCGTTAATAGATAGTGGAGCAATAAGGAACCATATATCACTAGTAGTAGTGGAGAGGATGGGGTTACCATATAGACAAAAGGAATACCTATATCCACTTATAACGATTTTAGGAGACTAGATAGCCTATAGAGGAGGCATTATTAATCTTAAAATAGGACCTATTTAGTTAACTATTAAAGGAAAACAGGTTAAGATGTCTTTTAATATCCTACCGTTAGGGAAGGACGAGGCAATATTAGGGATGCCTTGGTTATAGGAATACAATCTAAAGATCAATTGGGTTACAGGTTAAGTCGATATTAGAGATACTTAATAGCGTAAGATGCGACAGCAAGCTAAGTTGGTATAGTACTAAGTTAGAGCGATATATAAAGAGACTAAGCGAGGCTTAAGTTATATACCAAAGAGATACTATAAGTATGGTAAAAAGTTATAGTCACTAGAAAGTGAAAAGCTATTAAAGTATATAGCATGGGACTATAAGATAGAGTTAGAACCAGAAATAAGTCTAAAGTTCTTTCTAATCTATAGGCTTACGGAAACTAAGTAATAGGCGCTTAAAAAGTTTGTCTAGGAGAACTTATAAAAGGGATATATTAGACTATCGCAGTTATTAGTAGGATATCTAGTGTTGTTCATCCTAAAGAAAAACAGAAAACTTAGGATGTGTATAGACTATAGACAGTTAAACAGCATTACTAGAAAGGATAGGTATTCTTTACCCTTAATTAGCGAAATCTAAGATAGGATAGGTAATGCATAAATCTTTACGAAGATAGACCTAAAATGGACGTACCATTAGATTAGAATTAAGGAAGGCGATAAATAGAAAGCAGCCTTTAGGTTAAAGGAAGGACTATATAAACTATTAGTTATACAGTTCGGGCTTATAAACGCACTAGTAACGTTCTAGAAGCGAATTAATAGTGTGTTAGGAGAACACCTTAATGAATTTATTATGGCATATCTTGACGATATTATTATTTACTTAGTGAGTAAGGAGGAATATAAAGAACACGTTAAGTGGGTTTTAAAGAGACTATAAGAGGAACAGATGCTAGTAGCAATTAAGAAATACAAGTTCTTTACAAGAAAGACTAATTTTATAGAATTTATTATTAAACTAGGAAAGATCAGTATAGACCCAAAGAAAGTTAAAGCTATAGTGAGTTAGCAAGAATTAGAGAACGTTACGCAGTTAAGATTGTTTTTAGGGTTTTGCAATTACTATAAGAGGTTTATAGCACAGTGGTTAAAAAGTATAGAGCTATTTATAAGGCTAATAAAAAAAGAGGAACTGTAGGTTTGGGTAGAAGAGTAAAAAAGACTGTTTAAGGAACTAAAAGAGTTATTTACCCAGGAACCAATCCTTAAGATCTACTAACTAAAGTTAGAGACGGTTATTAAGACAGACGTATTAGACTTCGCACTAGGAGTATATTTGCTATAGAAGCATCAGGACGTATAGCATCTAGTAGCATACTATAGTTAAAAGATAACACTACCAGAGTTAAACTATAATATCTACAACAAGGAGTTATTAGGTATAGTTACAGCGTTAAAAAAATAGAGAGCATTCTTATAAGGTATAGAGAAACCATTTATGGTTAAAATGGACTATAAGAATCTTACAGAATTCCTAATAATAAAAGAACTAAACAGAAGACAAGTTAGATGGGCAGAGATGCTTGCAGAATATTATTTCGAAATTTAGTATACTAAGGGCACTGAAAACACAAGAGCAGACGCACTTAGTAGGAAGGCAGAGCTATAAAATAACGAAAAGCTATTAGGGGCTTTACTACGAAAGGATTAAGACGGATTAATTAGGTATAATTATCTAAAGATCGCAGCGACTAGAGAAAGTCAGATCCACGAATTACCTAAGAGTAATTAGATATAGAAGATCTAAGAAGTATAGGCGGAGGATCTAAACTTAGAGTAATATAAAAACTAGAAAGCTGTTTATATTCCAAAGACAATTATAGAGGAGTTTATAAGAGAGTTTTATAAGGGAATAACATAAGGACATAATAGAGCTACGGGCTTAGTATTAAGACTTTAAGAGGAGTATATTATTTAAGGAATCTGGGGACTAGTGAGATAAGTTATAAAGAAATGTCTAGATTGCTAAAGAAACAAACTGACGAGGCATAAGCTGTATAGAGGGCTATAACCTATTAAAGTACTAGAAAGACCATAGGAGGTTATATTATAGGACTTTATTATTAAGCTACTAAAGTTAAGAGATCCTATTACAGGACAAGATTATAACGCGATCTTAGTAATAGTAGACAAGTTAATAAAGTAGGGATACTTTATAGCGTATATAGAAGAAATATTAGTAGAATATATGGCTAGAATCTATATTAAAGAAGTATTTATAAGACATGGGGCACTAAGTAAAATTATATTGGACAAAGATCTAAGATTCATAGCAGCATTCTAAGAGGTATTCTTAGCGGAATAGGGAGTTCGCGCAGTAACCTTAACAGCGTATTATCCGCAGACAGACGGATAAATGGAAAGATTAAACTAGACACTAGAGCAGTATCTAAAACACTATATTAATTACGCACAGAATAATTAGGTATTGTTATTACTAGTTACACAGTTTATATATAATGCAACACTATAGAAAGGAATGGGAATATTACTATTTAAGGTAAATTACGGATACGAGCCAAGATTATCGTTATTACTATATTAAGTAAAGAAAACAAGTAGCATAGCTAAAGAAAGAATGGAAATGTTAATAAATCTTTATACAAACCTTAAAGAAACAGCTAAAATGGTAGAGTAGAGAATGAAAAGGTATTATAACACTAAGAAATCTAAGGGACTAGATCTTAAGGAGGGAGATAAAGTATGGCTACTATATAAAAATTTCAAGAGTTAATGACCTAGTAAGAAGTTGGACTACGTTAAACTAGGACCTTTTAAAATCACGAAGAGAATTTTATTGGTTACGTACAAGTTAAACCTACTAGCTAGAATAAAAATCTACTCTGTATAGTATATCGCAATGCTAAAGCTAGCATATAGGAATGTTAAGCTACTAGTCTACAAGGCAGATATGTATAGAGGGCAAGAAGAGGACAAATGGTAAGTTTTAAAGATTATTAGTTATAAGGACGTAGATAATAAAACATAGTATAAAGTAAAGTGGATAGGCTATAGTAAGACTACCTAGGAACCACTAAGTAACCTAAAGAACGCTATAGGAAAGGTATAGGAGTATTAGAAGAAAGTAGGTTAGGGAGTATTAAAAAAGGATTGCTAAAGGACGAGTCACCTAAGGGGGACCCAGGAAGAGCAACTACCACGTTATTTAAAGTTGTTTCCTTCTTTAGAGACGCTACTCTTTTATTACCTAGCTTAGATAAACCCTATTAAACAAGTTTCTACTCCTTAGAACGAACCTTCTTACGAACGCGCTTAAGATAAAGCAGACGCGTAGAGGTAGATAAGTAGGCTTTATAAGCCGCGCGAGCACGCTAAAGCTCCGCAAGGGAGGCAGCCAACTTATTGTTAAGCTTTACAGCGGCAGATTAAACACGAGACCCTATAACAAGTTACTTAGGGAACTCGCAGACTATTAAGAGTTATAGGACGCGCATACTTAGCGTTAGAGACAGAGCGAACGTCACAGGACAATTAAACGTTTGCTTTAGTGTACTCTAAATAAGAAGAAGGTTGCTAAGAGAAAGGGCTTGCTAACGCAATATAAACTAACCCCTCTTTCGCACAATAAGAACACGGAGATAGTATAATCTCACTAAAAGATAGTATCGCAGCAACGGTATGAGACCGATAAGCTATAGAAGAGGAGGCCGAAGGTTTAAGGACCTTAGGAGGCATAATAAGTAAGGATATTAACCAAATTAATTAAGCGGACATTATACCTCTAGTAGACGACTTAGAGATATTAGGAATCTTTAAGGACAAAGATAAAGAGGAGGGAGATGGTATTACGGACAGCTTAAGTATAATATTATGACTACTTAGGGAAGAGTTGGAAGAAGCTAGTTGGTTAATATAGGTACGGTCCAGAATGGATCCGGTAAAACTATATAACAAGGAATAGTAACTGAGGTCATGTAATGTAATCTATATAATCTGTATAATCTGTGTAATCTGTATAGAGTGTATAGAGCACACATACCTTATAGAGCGAAGGGATTTCTTAGGCGTATGGTTGTGTATTTAAAGGACTATAGTCCCTACTTAGATAGTTCTCTCTTTATAGTAAATCTCAGAATACAATTAGAGTTAATCTATTAGGCAACCACTCCACTAGTTATTATTACATTGTTAACTTATTGTTTATACCTACATACATAGCCCATTAACGAGTCCACCGTAGTTCCTACTACAAGGCTCTGTTACACCTTGAGCCTTATTCCGCAGAGCTCTTATAAGCTTTACATCTATGTAATATTACTTATCCTTAAGATATTTAGATAAAGGTGGTACTATTTTAAAGCGCTTCGCAAGCTGTATAAATCTATATTAATAGAAAATTTATTTATTTAATATTAGGGGGTGCATTATAAGTGTAAGTATATTAAGGGAAAAAAATATAACTAGAGAAAAAATATATAAATTGCTAAAAGACCTATTAAAAGCCTACCGGAAGTATACTAAAAGTATATTAGTAACTACCTAGGCTAACCTAAGGATTTTTATACAACTTTATATTTAAGCCTTTATACCGGTCTATAATTAATTATAAGTATTATAGGCAATTTAGTGCTCCTAGTATAGTTTTATAAAACCTTTCAGTATAGGATTTAACGTATAGGGCCTTAGCTTACCGTCGTTATTTAACTACTAAGATATTAATTTATAATCCTTTCTTATAATCCCCTGTGTCACTAATACCTTACTTTTATATTTACCCTTAGGCTATTATATACAGTTAGATAGTTAATTAATTAATTAATTAAAGAGACTTATCTTTTAAGATTTAGTGTATATACTTTTAAATCTAGTGATCTTATGCTATATATTTAGTGTAGCCCTACTACCTAGTAAATAGGAGGGGCACTTTATAATAGCACCTATAGCTATTATACAATTATTAAGAATATCTATAGCGTTGTTCTTTAATGCCATAGTATTATTTATGTATTATTTAACCCATATACGTTTTTAGTTAACGTTTTAACTACCTTCTCTCGGCCATATAATTAGTTTTTATAAGAAAATAATAACTAATTGGCTTATACGTCTATTTCCTTTCTTTTAAATTACGCTATTATAATAGAGTTATATTAGTAAGGTTGCAGCTATATACCAAAAGGATATTAGAAGGCAAAGTACAAAGATACCTTGCTTATTAAGCTTAATCTTTTTCTTTAATATCTTACTTTCCCATTATTAACCTTCGTCTAATTTTAGACTTTTACTTAATATATTATTAAGATTTGCTTTATTTTTATTATTATTTTAATATACCTTTTTATTCTTCTACTAACTGCTCTTTTAAGCTAATTCCTTAGCGTATTTTAGCCCTACTATTATATATAGAACTCCAACCTCCGCTAACCTATAACTAGTATTAGTTCTACCTAAATAACTTTACCTATATATCCTTAAAAGACTAGAAGTCTAATAAGAGGATTCTAGAGGCTTATAATAAGACTTACTATATAAGGTTTAATACCTTTAGTCCTTATAATTAATATATACGTACTAAGAGCGGTAGTTATATTAAGGTAAGCTTTTCTACCCTTAATAGATTCCTATTACTAACTTTAAGCTTTAATAGCCTAGGCCTAAGTAGGGACGACCATTTAACATTTTTAACTACTATATCGCCTAGGCTCTTTCTTATTTTAGCGCTAATACTAAATAACTTAGTTAAATTTAAGACTATACCACGGCTATCTATACTAGCTATAACTCTTAGAAAGCTAGCTAGTAACACCTAATAAGGGAGTAAGGTTAGTATACCAAGAACAAGAAATAAGCAAATTTTCCAAGGAAAATTTCTGAAATTGCCGACTTACAGCCGGCAATTTGCAGTTCCTTGGAAAAGTTTACTTATTTCTCGCGCCTATAGCAGGCTTTTATTCTTTAGGACGAAGTCCTTTTAGGAATAAAGTCCTTTTAGAAACTACTACTGCCCTACTACTGCCCTACTACTGCCCTACTACTACCCTACTACTACCTTAGTGCCCTACTACCCTACTACTTTACTACCCTACTACCCTAGTGCCCTACTACCCTACTACTTTACTACCCTACTACCCTAGTGCCCTGGTACCCTAATGCCCTACTAGTGCCCTACTAGTGCCCTACTACTACCCTACTACTATACTATCCCCCTATATTTTAGCCCGTAACGGCTAGTAATATATTACTATAGCAACACCTCTAAACATATAATATTAATAGTTACAGCACCCGTATTCTACGGCAGTAATAGTAAAAGCCCGCCTATATCCGTTACTCTTAACAGCGCAATATATAGCTGCCTATAGGTAAAGACTGGGTTACATAAATTAACACTAATAAAGTTAAAAGACTGCCCTTGTAACTTATTTACGGTTATAGTAAAGCATAGCTGGATTGGAAACTGCCTTCTACTAACAATAAACAGCAGTTCTTCTTCCGTAGAGGTAAGCTTAATGTAAGGAATTAGCCGCAGCTAGTTGTAAAAGCTGCCGCTAAGTATCTAAGTTTTAATATAGCGGCGGCCTAGGCGTGTAATAACTATATAGGTGCTGTTATAGAGCCCTTCCTAAGGGTAGAGGTTCCGTAAAAGGATTATAGGCGTGCCTACCTTTAGGGAAAGCTTTAATAGAGGTAGGCTCTTAGGGTTAAATATCTATAGAAGCTCTGGCGGCAGTAGTACAACATTACTATTATCTTCTTCTCTATTTTGCTCTATAGTATTTATAAAACAAAAGGTACTTAGGGAGCCGTAAAGCCGCATAAGGATAGCGTCGTTAATCTTAGCTACAGTATTATTATAAATAGTTAGGATAGCGCGATCGTGGAAGGTATTAGGAGTAGTATATACCCGCATAAGTAGTTATGGAGGATATATATACCCATAAAAGGGTTCCTTAGATCGTAACTAGGCTATACCAGGCAGGATAGTAACACTACTAGATAGGGACGTATTATAGAATAAGCTCCATACCCAAGCTGCAAACTGCTAATTAACTTCACCCTGGCAAACATATATATTTAACCGCAAGAATAGTATACGGAAGGTAGGCTAAAGGAATAACCGCTATAGGTAGGCACTTATAATAGCTATATAGTTCCCCTATAGGACAATAAGCAGTATTTAAGTAAAGTTACCGCCTAAGATAGCAGGGAGTCCGCTAAAGGTAGAGTTGTTAAAACGGACGTCAATAAGTATATGGTGCACGGCTTTAAAGCAGTAGCGGTGCTGCATTAGCACCTTATCCCAAATAAGCAGAGAGGTACAGTGTAGAAGCTTAGCTAGATTTAAGCTTTTAGAAATATTGCAAGTAGACTCTTTATATAGATTAATAGGTATCCAAAAACGGGAGTAGGTAGTATGGCCGCTAGGTAGTAGGAGGGCAGCGATACTAGAAGAAGCTGTATAAAGAACAATCTTACTATATAAGCAGTAGTAGTGGCAGAGGCAGTAATAGAGAAACGTTTTACTAGTGCCTATAGGGCCCTAGAGGAAAAAGCAGGCCGTCTATAGATCCGCATCTATAGCGGCAATAATAGTATTAAAGCACGCTACCTAATCTGCATTTAGCTGCTAGCGCAGCTTAGTAAACTAGCGTCCTTCCTCTATACGGTTATACTATAGCTCCGCTATAAGAAGCGGGTTACTTCCCTTGGCGATAATATCCCACTAGTACTGGAACTGGGGTAGGCTATAGTCTATAAGCGTCTTTTAGTGATCCGCAAGCATCTAATAGATAAGGTATAGGCCGTAATCAAGATAGGCGTTATTGTCCTTACCAGCTATAGGAGGAGCATTAGGTTAGCGGGCCAGAAAGCGAGGCAGATTATTATAGATAGACTGTTTAAAGCGGTCCTATAAAGTAACTGGCTCTATAATAGGGCTATAAACTAAAGCGGTTATAAATAAGGAGCGTGGCTAGGCGCTAGCGGTAAAAAAAAATATAGGCCTCCGTTAAGCAATTAATCCACTTATAGTTATCCTCTAATAGCCCTAGGGCTACGCAGGCAGCCTAGAAGGTTAAATAAACTATACTAGCAATAGTACGGAGGTCCTTAAAGGAGGTAGGGCCGGAAATAGATATTAGTAGCAGCCGTAAGTAGAACCTCTTACCCGTAACGGGACTGCAGTAATACATACGGCCTATTACAGTGCCTTACTGGCATAGACGTCACTCCTGTTGCTTTAGATAAAAGATATACCGCTTAGGGAAGTCTTAATATAGGCAGTTATGGCTATTCTTATGCTCCGTATTATACTTAAAGAAGGCTATTAGTATAGAGCGAGAGAGCCTAAGGCGCTACTAGATTTCCTTAGCGGACTAATTAGGCCGAAAGTATACAGACTATTTACCTAGAAGGTGCACCGCAAGCTAGGTTACAGAGGGGAACTCCTTATAAATAGAAAACTTAAATAGCCGCCAAATAGCCTTAGGGGGGCCAATATAACGGCCCTATAAATACTTATTTACCTTATCACCGTCCATAAGCCGTAAAGTGGTACGGTCATTCCCCTTATATATATACTTATGGATATACTTAACGGACTTTACAGAGGCGCAGACCTTAACATTTATATACGTATAATACTTTGCGGTTAGATATAGGCAGTATAAAATAATCTAGCGGTTATCTATTTTAAACGTAGCTCTAAAAGGCCCTAGTAAGTAGACAAACTATAACCGCCTATTATTGCAACAGCGGTATTCTGGATAGCCGTCCTTATATACAATAGTAGTAGGGTTAAAAGGCCTAAGGTACCACTTTAAGTAGGTTAGCAGAAGGCCTAGCCCTAGCGCAACTATATAGGGAGCTTATAGATTCCAGGAGGCGTAAGGGCCATAAACTATTATTAACTTTATAATCTTAGTAAGTCAACCAGTAGGATCGTCCTTTAGCTACGGAAGCTCTGCGGATATAAAATGGTTAATAATAGCTAGGTCTAGTAGCCTATCGCAGTTATATAGATATATAAAGAGTAGCAGGTATAAATAGAGCAGGCCCTATTTCTAGTACTTAATAGTCTAAACGCAGCTATAGAACTAGCTAAAGATCTAAACCCATTTTAGGTTATATAGAAAGTAGTTTAGCTTTAAATAGAAGACGTATATAACTAAATTAGGCCTATCTATAGCGGTCTACCCAGGTAGCAGCTTATGGATAATCTCGTCCTACCTAGGGTTGGCAGTAAATATAGTAGTAACTCTTTGATTAACGTCTGATACGGATCCTACTGGCCCACGCAGACTACCCCGCACAGGGGGGAAAACTTGTGTATTTATAGGAAGAAAACCCCTGTAGTTGGGGGAGGAAAAACCCTATAAGCAGCCTCAGTAGGATGAAAACCCCTGATTTGCCATATTTTCACATAGCTGCGGCCCTGCGGGCCTACAGCACGTCCTCCTCCTTAGATAATTTAAACTCCTTGGGAACTACTGCTTCCTTCTCTAGCTTATCCAAAGCTAGGGTTCACTACGTCCTAGCTAGGCCTTACCAATTAATCGCTGTGTATTTATTGCTGCCTCTCCCATATCTTAACCATCCCCTGTGTGCTATCTCTTGTTAACTATTGCCATATACGCCTTGCCTCCCCCCCCCAGAGCCATTAAAGGCGTAAGGGGGATTCATCCGTTCTACTATCCTAATACCAAAAAACAAAAGCGGGATGTGTGTACCTGGGTATCTTTTGTGCCTAGGCCCCAGTTACTAGGCCCTCTCTAAGGGCACCACTCCGTTAAGAGGAGATAAGGAAAACCATACGGGGTTATCCGGCTGACGGTTTCAGTAGTATTACGGCAGTACGGCGAGTGACCATATGCTCCGCGGGCGACCGCCCTAGGGGTTAGGAGGGGCCGTATATTTGCTTATACGTTCGTTCATTCACGCGTTCACTTATTCGTTAATATAAGGTTGTTAATGCTTTTAATTTAGGGGTTAGGGGATGTTATTAAGTACTGTCCATCCATGTTGGATTATACAGGTGCCCTGGATAGGAGAACAGTAGTAGTCGTTATATTATAGAGGGCCAACAGTGGTGGTTTTCAAGATCTCACCATCCGAAAAATTTTCACCACCGCCCTTAACGCCCATAACCACCACTAGGTCCTGTCCGCACGCTGTGCGACGTCTCTGTGTTGGCTCTAAATCTAAGCTTTGAAGACCCAGGTTCGTAGCCGTCACCATATATAGGTGCAGAGTCCGATTTCAACAGCCTGGCAGTAAATATAATAAATAGGCTTAGATAGCCGTATTTATAGATAATAGCTATTAAATCCTAATAGCACTGCCTAATAAAGCGAGCTCCGCCAAGGAAGCTTAATAGAAGGACTATATAGCAGCCTAATAATTAATGGTCCAGATTGGCGCGGGTAAGAGCATCCGTAACGCCGTTATATAGCTCTATATAGAGGTTAAATTAGTAGGAGCGGATCCAATTAAGCTTATTCTAATTATATAGCGCCCATATATCCACAACATACTACTAAAATAGCTGGCAGTAGGCAAAAGGGACCAACTTAGAGTTATTATGGATGTGTAGGTAGAACTAAAAGTACGCCCGCTGCGTTAAACGGTCTCACTAGCGGGCTTAATTAGAGTCGCGTAGCTAGAGACCCTAGTGCCGGCTAGTATTACCGCGGCAGAAGAGTAGTATATAGTGGAGCGGCATATATGCGGCATGCGTTAAGTTAATACAGTAGTAACGCGGCTGCTTATTAGGTATATAACACTCCACAAGCACAATATTGCGGAAGCTGGCATTACTATACTTATCTGGTATAATAACGGCCACCTTATTGCTTGTTAGGAGGTTCTTATAGCGCTAATTAGCACCAGCCTCTAAGATAAGCCGTATTTATAGGTTTAAGATAATCTATAACGGGGCGGTTACGGGCTAAGCCTAAAGCCGTTCCCTTATAGTTTAATAGAGGGTGATAAAAGGGTTCCGTACCTTAAATAGCATAGCAATAAGGTACCGCAGAATGGTTATATTTAGCTAGGTATAAAAATGGGCCTATAGCTAGATATCTATAGCATAACTAGGGTTATAAAAGTATAGCTAGGTATACCGTAGAGTAATATTAGTAGGAGGCTCCAGTGGGCCCTATAGATAGTAAAGCTCATTATATATTTAGAAGCAATTTAGGCTGCCCTGGGCTACACCACAGTTAGTAATAGTATAGTTTACAGACGTAAAAGCCAACGCTATATTGTATAGGCGGAGCTACTCCCTAAACTGCCTAGCAGAAGTACTATAGGACTCTAAAAGGTCGTATAGATAGTCTAGCAGAGGCTAGAATAGAGGGAGGTTTACATTACTATGCTTATAGTAGGCTTTAAACTATAGATTGCTAGAGTATAATATACTAATATGTTTATCCATCTAATATAGGGCAGTATAGAAGTTATAGGCAACATTTATAGGACCAAGATCTAGCTGCTCTGTAATAGGGCGGACTATAGTAAAACTATAATCTAGCTGCTCTGCAATAGGGCGGACCGTAGCAGGTTATAGCTGGATTAATATAGGCAGTTACAGCTAGACTAATATAGGCAGTCGCGGCTGGACTAATACGGGCGGTCGCGGCTAGATTAATACGGGTGGTCGTGGTTAGATTAATACGGACTGTCACGGGACACCTCCGTAATACCTTACACACGTCCACCTGTTTCTACCGTCTCGACCTCTATGTTAACGACTTAGTTAATCAAGACACATGACGGCAATCCAAGGCAATTTGTCATCACGTGACGGCAATCTACGGCAGTTTGCCATCCTCTACTATATTCCGCCACATTCCGCCAAGTTCCGCTAGGACTATAACCCGAAGCCTATTCCGCCCTATGCATGTGTTAACCAAGCAACTAAGTTAACGATATATACCCCTTTCCTCCCGTTTCCTTACCTTCTTTCCTTATACAATGTCTTAACCTTATTATACAGTTTATGTATATAGCTTAATAATATCTACTTCGCTATATATTATTACCGCTTATACTCACTCTATAACACTATGTTGCGTTAACCCTATATACTACCCTCCGAAATGCAGAACGACCCTAAAGCCCCTATAACGGCCGCTAATATCATGTCCGCACTTTAAGAATAATTAGCAAATATGCAGAAGTCTTTTATAGACGCCCTCGCATAGAACTAGGCCGCTATAGCTAAACAATAAGCTAAATAAGAAGCACGGCACTAGAAATTAATTAAAGCACTTTAAGAAGAAGTCCGCGCCCTAAAGACACTTATGTTAGGGTCCCAAGACTAAATACCAGCCCAAGAGGCTGCTAATACGCCACCCATAGACGAGATAAAAATAACCGAATCTAGACCTGGCTTGTTGGGTGTAAACCCTAAGCCAGCTGCGGATATTTATCCTATAAATCCGTCTACTACACTATAACAATCTAAACAACTACCAGACCCCCTAATATTCACCGGTAAATAATAAGAACTCCAATTATTTCTAAGCTAGCTTAAAAATAAACTAACTGGTAATGCTAACTGCTACCTAACTAAAACTAACTAACTCTGCTACGCCCTAAGTTAACTAGAAGGAGATATAGCTAACCTTATTAAACCCCTTTAACCAAACTTAGTATAAAGCCTAGTTATACTTCTTAAAGCCACATATAGTAACCCGAACCACTAAGCTACTACTTAGAGAAAGATAAACTATATAACTTAAGGAACAAAAAGCTTTCTAATATACTTCTCTAAATTTAACCATTACACAAAGGAAACAGGCTAGAATAACTCCGCACTAGTTAATAGCCTTATTAAATCCCTAAGTCCTAAACTAAAAACCTCCCTAATAGGTATAGACCTACTAGGAGCCCTTAACGCCTGCATAAACGTTATTAATAAACGGTATAATGATATATTACGCCTAACACCGAAGTCCGCTCCTTAATATAATACGATAACCCCGCGAACGTCTATTAAGTTATTATCTCAGCCTAAGCACCTAGACGCTATAGATATTGACACTAGAACCCTTTCCTACGCCCTAAAAGGATCTATTAAACAAGAACGACGCATTAAACATGGCCTTTACTTTAAGTGCGGAAGCAATGCTTACCTCTTAAGTTACTACTCTATCTCATTACCTTAAACGCATATATAAACAACTGGTATAGGCAGTGTCCTACTGTCCCAAACATATAAACAAATAAGTGGTAGATCGTCTTGATTAAGCTCTGGCTACTAACCCTAATTTTTACCTAGTTCCAGCCCCACATCTAGTAAATACTATTTATGAGGATGAAGCTCCAACCAACGCTCTATAAGAACCCCGCCCCGGTTGCCTTTAAAAGGAAGGTTCTAGAGCTAAGTCGCTCTCCAGGACGGCGCTGCCTTAGGATCTTTTTAAATGCTCTAGATATTAAAAACTCTGACTCTTAGGATCGCAGTATAACTATTAACTATTGTCTTTAGCAGAATAATTAATGGGCTAGTACTTAAGTCCTAGTTAACACAGGAGCTAGTGGCATAGGATTTATTAACAAGATCTTCGCGTAAGATAATAGGTTTACCCTAATACCCCTTAACCAGCATATTAACATATTTAGATTTAATGGCAAACGCATTATCTCGGGCCGTATTACTTACATAGCAGCCCTAAGACTCTAATACCTAAACTATAAAGAATTAATTAAGCTCTTCGTAACTACCCTAGGTCACCTAGTAATCCTTAAACAACCCTAAATAAAGCTATATAAGGTAACTATTAATTAGGACAACCTTAAGCTTCTATTTACCGCCTCCTATTGTAAGCAGAAGTGCCTTATAACTTGCTACTTAGACTCTAAACTAAAATCTAAAAAATCCACCAGGATCCACCAGTCTAAAATTTCCACTAACGTCTACCCTGCACCTAAAAAATCCACCCAATTCCACCTACCTAAGAATTCCACTAAATTTTACCTACCTGAGAATTCCACCAAATTCCACTAATATGAGATTTCCACCAACATCTACTAAGAACCCGGAAATAATATATAACTATATAAACTAACTCTAACTGCTGCACCCTAAACCAAGCAGAAGCTTAAGCTTAACATATAAAAGTACCAGAAGAACTAGTATTCTACTACAAAAAGGATACTTAAAGAACCTAAACCTAAATCTAATACTAACTCTATACCTAATACTAAACCCAAACCTAAATAAGAAACCACATAAGAAACTAAGGACGATTTAAGCTCGCTTAATACCTTAGATATCCACATAATTGGAGCTACTCCACTAGCACAACTTGCCAGGAAACTGGAACATATAATCTTTACTGTTACAATGGCCGATATTAAGAAGGCCTTAGCACTAAAGAAGCACACTAACCCCGCCATAAAAGTACTAGTAGAATACTATATTTATCTAGATGTATTCTTATAAAAGGAAGCCAACAAGCTACCAGAATGCCGTCCATATAATCACAAGATTATAGTTAAAGAAGGAAAACATCCTAGATTTGGACCCTTATATGGGATATCCTAAAACGAACTCTAGGTACTATAGAAGTACTTAGACAAACATCTAGATAAAGGATTTATTAGAGCAAGTTCTTTACCCATAGCCGCACTAGTAATCTTTATTAAGAAACCTAGCAGCGGCCTACACTTCTGCGTAGACTACCAAGCTCTTAATACTATTACCATTAAGAACCGATACCTAATCCCATTAATCTAAGAGACACTAAACTAATTAAATAAGGCTCGCTTTTATACAAAGCTTAATATTATCCACGTATTTAACCGCCTCTGTATCACAAAGGGAGATAAATGGCTTACTGCATTTCGTACTTAATACAGACTATTCAAATACTTAGTAATGCCATTTGGCCTCGTAAACGCCCTAAGTTCATTCCAACACTTTATAAATAACACCCTATATCCATACCTAGACGTCTTTTATACTGCTTATATTAATAACATCTTAATATACAGCAATAGTCTGGCTAAATACTAAAAATATGTTAAACTGGTCCTGCAAGCCTTACGCGGAGCCGGCCTATAATTAGATATAGATAAATGCGAGTTCCACAAAACAGAAGTCCTATACCTTGGACTTATTATTTCTATAGATAGTGTATAAATAGACCCCAAGAAAGTTAAAGCAATTGTAAACTAGTAAGAACCCAAGAATATTAAGGACGTAAGGGCCTTTATAGGCTTCGCCAACTTCTACTAATAGTTTATTAATAACTTCTCCGCCTTGGTTTTACCCCTTATAGCCTTAACCTAAAAGGACAAAGCCTTTATCTTTAGTAAGGAATATAAGAAGGCCTTCGCTTATCTAAAGGTTATATTTACCACTGCACCTGTGCTTTAACACTTCAACCTAGACCAAATAAGTATTGTGGAAGCTAACTTATCCAATTATGTTACTGGAGGCATTCTGTCTCAATACAATAAGGAAGGAGTATTACACCCTATAGTATACTTTTTAAAATAACTAAGCCTAGCCAAATGCAATAACAAAATCTATAATAAAGAATTGCTGGCTATTATTAGATGCTTTAAGCAATAGCAACTAGAACTAGAAGGAGCCAGATTCCTAATTAAGGTTCTTAGCAATTATAAGAACCTATAGTACTTTACAACCACAAAATAGCTAAGCCACCGTTAAGCCTACTGGTTAGAATATCTATCCTAATTCCAATTCTTAATTATATACCGCCCAGGCGTTTAAGGTCAAAAACCTAATACTCTAACTTAATGTTTATAAGACACGACAGTATAGAAAGAAGCGCGTACCTACCGCAATTAAACCCTGCTTCGTCCTAAATTATTTAATCCCCTAGCTAAAGACCTTTCGGTATATATCCTTGAAATAACTAATTAATTAATTAAACAGATTATAATTAATAAATACCCAAACAACGAGTTTATCTAAGAGACACTTAAGCTAATTTAAGATAGCGTTAGACGCTCTAAAAAGATCTCTCTAAGTAAATATAAAGCTTGCAGAGACCGCTTGTACTACCAAAACCACCTAGTTATCCCTAATCACGATGAACTTAAGCTTAAGCTCCTTAAACATGTACATAACCTACCAGTAGCCGGCCACCTAGGCTAAGGAAAACCCCTAGAACTACTCTAACGGGAGTACTACTAGCCAAATATATATAACACGATATAAATGTATATCTCTAGCTGCCATACCTACTAATAAGCTAAAGCTTTGCATAAGACATACAATGGCTTTCTAAAGCTACTGCCTGTTCCAGACTAAAGATAAAAGGATATCTTAATTAACTTTATTATTAATCTCCCCTTAAGTAAAGGCTGTATAAACATTATAGTAGTTATAAACCAACTATCTAAAATAAGACACTTAATCGCCTGTCCTAACATATTAACGCCTGCCGTTGCCTAACTCTTCCTAGATTACATATAAAAACTCCATAGACTCCCTAAAATAATTGTCTCCAATAAAGGCAAATAGTTTATCTCTATGTTCTAGAAAGAACTAACTACCTAACTCCGCATTAAAGCACTATTATCTATAGCATACTACCCAAAAACAGATAGTCAAATGGAATATACAAATGCTATAATAGAACAATACATTTGGATATACACGTCGTATCTATAGGATAACTGGATAGACTAGCTTGCATTCGCCGAGTTTACAGCAAATAACTCCATCTTAGAAACTATAAAGGTCTCCCCATTCCTGGCCAACTATAACCAGCACCCGCAAATAGGTTTTAAACTCTTTAGTAATATTCCTTACCTAGCTTATTAAGCCTTATAAGTTATAGAAGCAAACAAATTTATAAAGAAGATGGAAGAACTATAGGAGTTCCTTACTAACGAAATAACATAGGCCCAGTCTATCTATAAAGCCGCAGTAAATAAGAACCAAACCTTAGCACCAGCTTACTAAATTAGTAACTTTGTCTAGCTAAATGCAAGAAATCTAAATATAAAACAACCTACTAAGAAACTTAATTGAAAGAACGCCAGCCCTTATAAGGTTAAAAAAGTTGTCTTTCCTTATGCCTACCAACTAAAGCTCCCTAATATAGTTAAAATCCACCCTATATTCTATATGTTACGGACAGCTTAAGTACGATGTTACGACTACTTGGGGAAGAGTCGGCGGAAGCTAGTTGGTTAATATAGGCACGGTCCAGGATGGATCCGGTGGAACCATATAACGAGGAATGGTAACTAAGGTTACGTGGTTTGCTATATAGTGAACGAGAGGAACGAGAGGAACTTATGTACCTTATGTACAACACGTACCTCACGTACAAGAGAGGATTTCTTAGGCGTACGGTTGTGTATTTAAAGGACCTCAGTCCCTACCGTAGATAGTTCTCTCCTTATAGTGAATCTTAGAATATAATTAGAGTTAATCTATTGGGCAACCACTCCACCAGTTATTATTATATTATTGATTTATTCTTACCTATATACCTAGCCCAATAATAGGACCCACCGTAGTTACTGCTATAAGGTTCCATTACATATTCACTACTAAGGTTATAGTATTAAATAAGGCCAAATAACATGCTACCTAAAGCACCAGTTGCGATAATATTAATGGTAGCAACTACCTTAGGATTAGGAGACACCAGTATGGTAGATATGGACTTACAAGTGGTTATAAGAGGTTAGTTACAGGAAATAGTTGATTGCTTATTAGATAATAATAGGATACTTAAGGAACGCATTAATGGAATTAGCGTAGCAAAGGTTAAGTTACCATTAATTGAACAATTCTTAGGAGAAAGGTTAAAACTTAAAGGATTCCTTATGTAAATGCACTTCAAGGTTATACAGGAAGGAGTAAGATTGGCAATACCTATAGATTAAGTGGCGTACGCAGGATTGTTCTTAATAGGAAGAGCACTAAAATGGTTTAAACCTTACCTTATAAAAATATAAGTTAGTGGTATAATAACTACTAATTAAGACGTATAATTTATATTTACTAGTTAAAACAGGTTTATAGAAAGACTAATATAGATATTTAAAGACCTGGAAGCATTAACTATAGCAGAATAAAAGCTTTAAAACTTAGTACAACGTTCTTTAGCAATTGAGTATATGATATAGTTTTAGACACTTGTAATATAGGTTAAGTAGAACAACAGGGCGCTTATGGCATAGTATAAATAGGGACTTAAGGCTAAAGTCTAGGACGTAATTATTCTAATGGAAGATATAGAAAGTCTATAAGACTTAATAGATTAGTTAATAAAGATTAATAATAGGATCTATTAAAGGGAACAAGCTAAGAAAGGGTAAGATAGAGTTCTATAGTTGTATAAGGCGTAGAGCACGTATTAGCAGATATAGAGCTAAAAACTATGGAATAGCGTAGAGCTAATGGACCTAAGTAGTACCAAGGAATCTAAGAGATAGATAAAAAAACTATGGAAACCTAGAGGTTAAGGATTAAGTAATTATAGAACTAGGGAGTAGAGGCTAAACCAGGGATCTTAATAGTAGAAGACGTTTAGGCGGACTCTATAATAAGAAAAATGGTTTAAAGATAGAGCTTGCATAAATTACGGAAAATAAGGTTATTTTACTAGAGACTGTAGAGGTGGTTAGAGTAACCACGCGGTAAAGGGTACTAGGTTGTTAGAGTATAATAACGCGGATATAGGGATATTGCGTGGGACTAAGGAGTGTTTAATTAAACACTTCACGTTTTATTATAATAACGTATGCTAAATTTATAAGGACGCTAAGTATAGTGTAAGCTATTAGCCGCAAGAGCTAAAGTTAAGAGGACTTAAAGAAACCAAAGAGTTAAATAAAGAATAGGATTAACTCTATAAGCTAGATTAAGATGTTAAAGCAACGTATGGATAAAGATTAGTAATGATAATAATAGAGTTAGAGTACTTATTAATTAATAGCGATAAGGAAGAAAAGGAGGCTAACTAGAAGCACTTATACTTTAGTAATATAATAGAAGCAGAAACTAAAACCACTACAGAACACGGATTAGTAATGGGTATTATAACACCATTAAATATGGCATCTATCGCTTTATAAGACGGAAAGAGCAATATTTAGAGGCGATTAAGCAAGTAGACGACTGCTAGTGCTAGCTTACCACTTATAAAAGGTAAAAGGCTATAGGTCTAAGATTCTTATAAAGAGATAAGGAAGGCTCTAGACTCGCAAGATGTAATAAGGACAGCTTAAGAACCTATAATGAATGAAAACTAATAGGAAAGAGCAGCAACTTAGTTTAGTAATAAATGAATAAGTACAGGACGTAAGTTTATAAACTACAAGTTCGGAGAACGCGTAAGAACGTCAGTACTAGGTAAACGCAGTATTTAGCCTAAAGATTAAAAAGTTAATACTAGGATAAGAAAGCAAGATAACTTTAAAGATCTAGCTGCAAGACGCAGAAAACAAGAAACTATGGATAAGTTTAGATAAAGAATTATTGTATAGCAAGAGCAAAAGCTAGACAAGAGGTCAGCTATGCTAGGTTATATAAGGGATAAAGCACCTATATAAAGAATTACTAATAGGCCTAACGTAGGGACGCCTAGAGTAAAGTAGTTAGAAGAACTGGAATAAGAGGAGGACCTAGACATTCCAGTTAGATTCAAAGAAAGACATACTAAAGGATATTATGACGCAGTAATAATAAAGTACTTTCTTATAGACAAACTATATATACTAAACCAGTTATATGGAAAGTGGTATAGGCAATAACACAATAATAAATAGGAAGACTTTTATATGTGGCTAAATAAAAAAGTTGTCTAAGACCAACCTATTACTAAAAAACGCATAAGTCACATCAAAGAAGCGTTAATTATAAGGTTAAGGAACCTAGAAGAAGGATCTAGGGACTAGAGAAGTAAATAACAAATCTTAGTACCTGCAGCAGAGATACTAGTGATTAAGTTAACCAGGTATAGGTTTAAACTTAAGGACGAAAACGAGCTAAGAGTTAACCCAAGTTACCCAGTATATTATACACTATTGTGGATAGCTTATATGGATGATGTATATAATATATATAGAGCACCAAAAGATAAGAACTAAAAGTACTTAGTAAGAATATATTGGGCACCAGAGGAAAAGCGGTTTAGGAACGCTAAGTATATATATAGGTAGCACCTAGTAGAAGTATAGAGTTAAGGGGACCTAACACTTTAACCAGGAAGATTTCTTACGGAAGAATGCCTAAATAGATAATAGTAGTAGGAGTGCCCAGAGAATACTTATCTATAGTATATAGAGAAAAAGAAATAAACTAAGTATTGGCCTAAGTTAGACTAAGTATAAATAGGATCTAGCAGCTAGTAGTTAGGAAAAGGGGAGGCCTACGGGATTAGAGGGAACCAGTAGTAGAGCCTTAAACCCTTAAGGGAATTCAAGAACAACACCTAAATTTAAGAGTTAAGTGGCAAGATTAACAGTTCAAAGCACTTATAAACAGTGGGGTAATAAGAAACCATATATCACTAGTAGTAGTGGAAAGAATAGGGTTACTATACAGACAAAAAGAACACTTATATCCACTTATAACAATTTTAGGGGATTAGATAGCCTATAGAGGAGGTATTATTAATCTTAAAACAGGACCTATTTAATTAACTATTAAAGGAAGACCAGTTAGAATGTCTTTTAATATCTTACCATTGGGAAAGGATAAGGTAATACTAGAAATACCTTAGTTACAGAAATATAATTTAAAGATTAATTGGGTTACAGGTTAGGTTGATATTAGAGATACTTAATAACATAAAATATAACAGTAAACTAAGTTGGTATAGTACCAAGTCGGAGCGATATATAAAGAGACTGAGCAAGGCTTAAGTTATATACCAAAGAGATACCATAAGTATAGTAAAAAGTTATGGTTACCAGAAAGTAAAAAGCTGTTAGAGTATACAGCATAGGACTATAAGATAGAATTAGAAAAAGGAATAAGTTTAAGGTTCTTTCCAATTTATAAGCTTACTAAAACTAAGTTAGTAGCGCTTAAGGAGTTTGTCTAGGAGAACTTATAAAAGGTATATATTAAACCATTATAGTTATTAGTAGGATATCCAGTACTGTTTATCCTAAAGAAAAACAGAAAACTTAGGATGTATATAGACTATAGACAGTTAAACAGCATCACTAGGAAGGATAGATATCCTTTACCCTTAATTAGTGAAATCCAAGACAGGATAGGTAATGCGTAAATCTTTATAAAGATAGATCTGAGATGGGCGTACTATTAGATTAGGATTAAGGAAGGCAACAAATAGAAGGTAGCTTTTAGGTTAAAGGAAGGACTATACAAACCGTTAGTTATACAGTTTAGGCTTATAAACGCACCAGTAACGTTCTAGAAGCGAATTAATAGTGTATTAGGAGAACACCTTAATAAGTTTATTATGGCATATCTTAACGATATTATTATCTACTTAATGAGTAAGGAAGAACACGGAGAACACGTTAAATGGGTCTTAAGGAGACTATAAGAAGAATAGATGCCAGTAGCAATTAAGAAATACGAGTTCTTTACAAGAAAGACCGATTTTGTTGGATTTATTATTAAACTAGGAAAAATCAGTATAGACCCAAAGAAGATAGAAGCCATAGTTAGTTAGTAAGAACTAGAGAACGTTACACAGTTAAGATCATTCCTAGGGTTTTGTAACTACTATAGAAGGTTTATAGCACAGTAGTTAAAAAGCATTAAGCCATTTACGCGATTAATAAAGAAAGAGGAACTATGGGTATAAGGAATAGAATAGAAGAAGTTGTTTAAAGAACTTAAGGAGTTGTTTACCCAGGAACCAATCCTTAAGATCTATTAACCAAAGCTAGAGATGGTTATTAAGATAGATATATTAGACTTTACACTAGAAGTATATTTGCTACAGAAGCATTAAGACACATAGCATCCAGTAGCGTACTATGATTGGAAGATAATACTACTAGAACTGAACTATAACATCTATAACAAGGAGTTGTTAGGTATAGTTATAGTACTTAAGAAATAGAGAGCATTCTTACAAGGAATAGAGAAGCCATTTATAGTTAAGATAGATTATAAGAACCTTACAGGATTCCTAACAACAAAGGAACTTAACTAAAGATAGGTTAGATAGGCGGAAATGCTTATAGAATACCATTTTAAAATTCAGCATACTAAGGGTATAGATAATGCATAAGCAGATGCTCTAAGCAGAAAAGCTAAACTATAAAATAATGAAAAGCCATTAGGGGCATTACTGCAAAAAGATAAAGACGGATTAATTAGGTACAATTACCCAAAAATCGCAGTAACCAGAGAAAATTAGATCTATAAATTACTAGAGAGTGATTAGATATAAAAGATCTAAGAAGCACAGGCAGAGGATTTAGACTTAAAGCAATACAAAAACCGAGAGGTAATGTATGTGCCTAGGTCTATTGCAGAAGAATTTATAAAAGAGTTTTACAAAGGAATAACATAAGGACATAATGGAGCTATAGGCTTAGTGTTAAGACTTTAAGAGGAGTATATTATTTAAGGAATCTAGGGACTAGCGAGATAAGTTATAAGAGAATATCTAGATTGCTAAAGGAATAAACTAACGAGGCATAAGCTATACGGAGGGCTATAACCTATTAAAATACCAGAAAGACTATGGGAGGTTATATTATAGGACTTTATTATTAAGTTACCAAAGTTAAGAGATCCTATTACAGGGCAAGATTATAATGTAATCTTAGTAATAGTAGACAAGCTTATAAAGCAGGGATACTTTATAGCATATACAAAAGAGATATTAGTAGAGGACGTCGCTAGAATCTATGTTAAGGAAGTATTTATAAGATATAGAGCATTAAGCAAGATTATATTAGACAGAGATCTGAGATTTATAGCAGTATTCTAGGAGGTATTCTTAGCAGAATAAGGAGTTTACGCAGCAACCTCAATAGCGTATTATCTGTAGACAGACGGATAGATAAAGAGATTAAACTAGACACTAGAACAATATCTAAGATATTATATTAATTATATACAGAACAATTAGGTATTATTATTACCAGTTACATAGTTTATATATAATACAACACCACAAGAAGGAATGGGAACGTTACTATTTAAGGCAAATTACGGATACAAGCCAAGATTATTGTTATTGCTATATTAAGCAAAGAAAACAAGTAGCACAGCTAAAGAAAGAATAGAGACTTTAATAAATCTTTATACAGACCTTAAAGAAACAGCTAAACTAGTATAAGAATGAATAAAAAGGTACTATAATGCTAAGAGATCTAAGGGACCAGATCTTAAGGAGGGAGATAAAGTGTGGCTACTACACAAAAATTTTAAGAGTTAACAACTAAGTAAAAAGTTAGACTATATTAGACTAGGACCTTTTAAAATTAGGCAGAGAATTTTATTAGTTATATATAAGTTAAACCTACCAGCCAGGATGAAAATCTACCCTATATAGCATGTCGCAATACTAGAGCCAGCACGAGGAGATGTTAAACTATTAGTCTATAAGGCAGACACATACAGAGGGTAAGAGGAAGATAAATAGTAAGTTTTAAAGATTATTAGTTATAAAGATGTAGATAATAAAATATAGTATAAAGTAAAGTAAATAGGCTATAATAAGACTACCTAGGAACTACTAAGCAACCTAGAGAACGCTATGGGAAAGGTATAGGAGTATTAGAAGAAAGCAGGTTAGGAAGTATAGAAAAGGGGTTGCTAAAGGACAAGTTAACTAAGGGGGACCTAAGAGGAGCAACTACTAAGTTACTTGGAGTTGTTTCCTTCTTTAAAGACTCCACTCTCTTATTACCTAGCTTAGATAGACCTTGTTAAATAAGTTTTTACTCCTTAGAACGGACCTTCTTACAAACTTTCTTAAGACAAAGTAGCTGCGCGGATGCTGCAATATAAGCATTTAGGGCCTTCTGCTCCGCATCCCAAGACCACTTAAGCTTAGCTAGGGCCTACGCCAGGTTACCATTAAGCTTTATAGCAGCAGATTGAACACAAGACCCTATAACAAGTTACTTAGGGAACTTAAAGACTGTTAAGAGTTATAGGACGCGCATACTTAGCGTTAGAGGTAGAGCAAATATTATAAGATAATTAAATATTTACTTTAGTGCACTCTAAATAAGAAGAGGGTTGTTAAAATAAAGGACTTGCCAACGCAATATAGACTAACCCCTCTTTTACATAACGAGAATATAGAGATAGTATAATCTCACTAAGCGATAGTATAGCAGCCATAGTATAAGCATATTATTACGCGTGTAAAGAAGAAGATGCTTTAGGTATAATAAGTAAGGATATTAACCAGATTAATTAGACGGATATTATACCTCTAGTGGACGACTTAGAGATGTTAGGAATCTTTAAGGACAAAGATAAAGAGGAGGGAGATGGTGTTATGGACAGCTTAAGTATAATGTTACAACTACTTGGGGAAGAGTTGGCGGAAGCTAGTTGGTTAATATAGGCACGGTCTAGGATAGATCTAGTGGAACTATATAATGAGGAATGGTAACTAAGGTTATGTGGTTTACTATATAGTGAACAAGAGAAATGAGAGGAACTTACGTACCTTATATATAACACGTACCTCACGTACAAGAGAGGATTTCTTAGGCGTACGGTTATGTATTTAAAGGACCTCAGTCCCTACCGTAGATAGTTCTCTCCTTATAGTGAATCTTAGAATACAATTGGAGTTAATCTGTTGGGCAACCACTCCACCAGTTGTTATTATGTTGTTGATTTGTTCTTACCTACATACCCAGCCCAATAATAGGACCTACTGTAGTTACTACTACAAGGTTCCGTTACACTATACGTTAGTCCTCCACCCTACCACCCCTATATTAGACGCCCTGCCTAGATAGATTTAAGACCCTCCCCCACCAGTTAAAGTAAATGGCAAGGATGAGTACCTTATTAAAAGAGTTAACAACATTAAGTACAATAAACAGAAACGCAAATATATGTACCTTATAAAATAGAGAGGCTTTACTAAGCCCTTATGGGAACCTATTAACTCTATAGAACTTACATAAGCCGTAAAAGACTTTCACAAACTCCACCTAGAACTACTACAGCCTTATCTCGCAGAAGCTTAAGTTTAAAGGGGGGGTACTGTTATAGGACACCTCCGTAACACCTTACACACGTCCACCTATTTCCACCGTCTCGACCTCTATATTAACGACTCAGTTAATTAAGACACATAACAGCAATCTAAGGCAATTTGCCATCACGTAACGGCAATCTACGGCAGTTTGCCGTCCTCTACCATATTCCGCTAGGACCACAACCTAAAGCCTATTCCGCCCTGTGCACATATTAACTAAGCAACCAAGTTAACAATATATACCCCTTTCCTCCCGTTTCCTTACCTTCTTTCCTTACATAATGTCTTAACCTTATCATACAGTTCATATACATAGCTTAATAATATCTACTTCACTATATATTATCACCGCTTGTGCTCACTCTGTGACACGGACAGTATAATAGGAGAAGTAGCGGCGGAAGTAGCGACGGAAGTAGTAGTAGCTATAGGTTAAGGTATAGGCTGTAAAAGGTCCGCTAAAGGTTATCAGGACCATCCCTTTCTTTTTTTCTCCTATATATAGAGTTAAAAAGGCAGTAAGTAAAAAAAGAATAAAAAGATTTAACCCTATAAGATTTACAGGTCTTATACAGAGCTCTTTAGCGGTTATTTAGTATAAAGTCAGCGTAAGGGCGATGCCCCTTACAGGTAGTATAGAATATATAATCGGAAGGCATTTAGGCGGTAGATAGAGTAGTAACTGGGGTAGAAGAAGATATAAGAGGTAGGGTAGGATTTAAGGTTAGGAAGGTTAGGATTTTTTAATGGGGTAGCATGTGCTTTATTAGGTAACCAGAAAAAAATTTCTAACCAATCGCAACTCTTAATTAAAATTAACACAGTATATTATAAGAAGATAAGAAGATTATAAGATAAGGTAAAGGATGGGGGTAATAAGAAGAAGGTCGCTATAGAAAGGAGTTTATGTATATAAATTAAGTTTCTAAAGAGTATAATATAATGCGTTATTAGGTAGATTACCCTTTAGGTACCTAGCGGATAGGTAACTAATAGTTATCATCATAAGGTCTTGGTGGTTTTAAATTATACTAACTAGCTAATAGTTCTATTTATTCTAGGCTTAAGCGTATCTTTATTAACTATAAGCTTACTCCTTAAGAGCTTTATTAGTATTAGTTTAGACTAAATATTAGTAATAAGCATTTAAGAGTCCCTACTCTTACTATACCATATTATTATACCCCTATTTTTATACCTACTTATACCCCTATTAAGGGATCTAGATCTTATTCCCGTTAGCTATTACTTAATAGGCCAATAGATACTAATTCTACTCCTAAGGATAAGGCATAGTAGCTTTTTAGATTAGGTATTTATAGTTTGGACTTATAGAATTGGGATTTATTCTTATATATAGTAGTAATTAAAGATCTTAATTAGTGTTTGGAAAGGCCTTATAAAGCTTTTAAAAAGGGCTTATAAGCCTATAGAAATATTATTCCTAATATAGACTGATTAATAGGAATGCAATTTTAGTAAAGTGCCTTATTAATTTTATACTATATATAAGAAAAGGTTAAGGACCTATTTTACCTTAGGCCGTAGCCCTAATCCTTATAGTTTCTAGAGCCTATCTATTCTATATCCAATTTAACCTATTTCTTACTTTTTAGGGCCTCTTACGGCCTACTATAAGCTTTCTTTATAGGTTGCGATAACACTATAATATTAAAGCGCTTTCTGCAATTTACAGATTACGGACCTTAGTCCTAATATTCTTTTAGAATATCTTTGCAATAATTAAGGTAATCCTCTGGTTTTTACATAGAGTCCTTAGCGGGCTAGCCTAGCTATTTAACTTTATATTAAAGCTTATTCTTAATAGATATATAGCGTAGTATAGCTTTAACTTTATACCACTCGCCTACTACTTTAGGGTGTTTAATTTGGCCTAAATAGAAGTTCTTTTCCGGTGGTGGTCTATACTATAGCTCTAGTAGGTTTATATAAAACACTAAATATATATAGGCTATAATTAGGGGTAGTTAGAGGTAGTAGGCTAGCTTACTAATTTATTCCTTAATTTAAAAGGGGCCTAGATATCTTATATTAAGCTTCTTTAATAGATAATAGGTTTTAATATTTACTAAATGTAATAAAACCTTATCGCCTACTCTAAAATGCTTATTTTAGTATTTATAGTTATACTAAAGTCTTTACTATTCTTAAGTATCTTATAGGCTCTACTTTACATATTTCTACTACTCCTCCTATTCCTTAAGGTACCCTTATAATCTTTAGTAGATATCCTTAAACTTCCCAGTAGAATCCTATAATTAATTATATAGCTATAATAGTGCTAAAGCGCGTTACCTGCTACATTGCCGTTTCTAGGGCAATTTGCCGCATTTCTAGGCAATCTACTGTTTTCTACCAGCGCCGTAACACAATCCTTAGGAAGCAAATAATAGTACCTAAAGTAAGCTTATCTAAAAGACCTGCCTCTACCTAAGAGGAACATAAGATCTAGCTAGGATTAGAAATTAAAGATAATAATAACGTTACAGATATACGCGAACAGATTTATGCCTTTACAGCTAATTAGAAGGTTAATTGTCTTTAAGCCTAAAGTATATAAGAGACTCTAAAGGAGATCCTAAAAAGCCTTGCTACCTTATAAAATAGTATTATAGACGCTTTAAGTACAATGCTACGACTACTTGGAGAAGAGTTAGAGAAAGCTAGTTGGTTAGTACAGGTATAGTCTAGGATGGAACCAGTGGAACTATATGACGAGGAATAGTAGCTAAGGCCATATAATGTTATACGTAGTATACGTAGAGTATAAAGGGGACGTATATACAACCTATATAACACGTACCTTACATATAAGGGAAGTTTCTTAGAAGTATAGATGTGTATTTAAGGACCCATAGTCCCTACCTAGATAGTTCCTTCTTTATAGTAAATCTCAAAATACAATTAGAGTTAATCTGTTAGGCAACCACTCTACCAGTTATTATTTGTTACTGTTACATTATTAACTTCCTATTTACCTATACACCTAGCCCAATAATAAGTTTACCGTGGTATTTCCCATAAGGCTTTATTATACATTTACTACCTAGTTACAGTATTAATAAAGTTAAATAATATACTACTAAAAGCACTAGTTATAACGCTATCTACGGCAGCTACAACCTTAGGGTTAGGAGGAGATACCAGTATAAGAGAAACTAATTCGCAGCTAGTTATGGTAGGTTAATTACAAGAAATAGTTAATTAATTAACAGATAACAATTAAATACTTAAAAATAGAATTAATGGAATTGGAGCAGCTAAGGTTAAGTTACCCTTAATTAAATAATCCTTAGGGGAGAAGTTAAAACTTAAAGGATTCCTTACGCAAATGCACTTTAAGGTTATATAGGAAGGGGTAAAGTTGGCAATACCTATAGACCAAGTAGTATACGCAGGACTATTCTTAACGGGAAGAGTACTTAAGTAGTTTAAACTTTACCTTACTAAGATCCAAACAAATAGAATAATAACTACTAACCAAGAAGTATAGTTTATGTTTACTAATTAGAACAGGTTCACAGAAAGATTAACACAGATATTTAGAGACCTAGAAGTAATAACTATAGCGGGAAAAAAGCTTTAGAACCTAGTATAATGCACTTTAGCAATTAAGTACATAATATAGTTTTAGACACTTATAATGTAAGTTAAGTAAAATAATAAGGCGCTTATAGCACAGTATAAATAGGGACTTAAGGCTAAAGTCTAGGACGTAATTATTCTAATAGAAGATGCGGAAACTCTAAGAGAGTTAATAGATTAGTTAATAAAGATTAATAATAGGATCTATTAAAGGGAATAAGCCAAGAAAGGGCAAGATAGAGTTCTACAGTTATATAAGGCGTAGAGCACGTATTAATAAACACAGAGTTAAAAACTATGGAATGGCGGACTAGAGCTAATAGACCTAAGTAGTACTAAAGAATCCAAAAGGTGAAATAAGAAACTATAGAAACCTAGAGGTTAAGGATTAAGTAATTATAGGACTAAGGAGTAGAGGCTAAACTAGGGATCTTAGCAACAGAAGACGTTTAGGCAGACTCCATAGCAAAAAGAATAGTTTAAATTAGGAGCTTATATAAATTGCGGAAAATAAGGTCATTTTGCTAGAGACTATAAAGGTGGTTAGAGTAACCACGTAGTAAAGGGCACTAGGTTGTTAGAGTATAATAACGCGGATATAGGTGTATTGCATGGGACTAAGGAGTATTTAATCAAGCACTTTACGTTTTATTATAATGACGCATGCCAAATTTATAAGGACGCTAAGTATGGCGCAAGCTATTGGCTATAAGAACCATAGTTAAAAGGACTTAAGGGAACTATAGAGTTAGATAAAGAATAAGATCGACTCTATAAGCTGGATTAAGTTATTACAGCAATATATAGATAAAGACTAATAACCATAATAATAGAGTTAGAGCACTTATTAATTAATAGCGACAAGGGAGAAAAAGGGACTAACTGGGAGTACCTAAACCTTAATGACGCAATAGAAGTAGAGACTGAGACCACTATAGAACGCGGTTTAGTAACGGGCATTATAACACCGTTGGATACGGCATCTATTACTTTATAAGACGGAAGGAGCAATATCCAAAGAAGATTAAGTAAGTAGATAACTGCTAGTGCTAGCTTACTACTTAATAAAGGCAAAAGGCCATAGGCTTAAGATTCTTAAGAAGAGATAAGAGATGCTTAAGATTTTTAAAGTAAGATAAGACACACTTAAGGACCTACAATAGACAATAACCGATAGGAAAGGGTAGTAGCTTAGTTTAAGGATAAACAAATAAGTACGGGATAACAATTTCTAGGGAGCTAAGATTTTAAAGAACGAATAAGGTCTATAGCAACTCCAGGTAAACGCAGTGTTTAGCCTAAAGGTTAAAAAGTTAACCTAACAATTAAGAAGCGAGATAACTTTAAGAATCCTTTTAGAAGACAAAAACCAAAAGAAAGTATGGATAAGTTTAGGCAACAAATTATTATATAGTAGGAACAAAAGCTAGACTAGAGATTAGCTATACTAAGACTTATAAAGGATAGAGCACCTATATAGAAAGTTATAAATAGGCTAAGGGTAGGAACGCTAAGAGCTAAATGGTTAAATAAACTAGAACAAGAAGAGGATTTAGGGATTCTAACTAAATTTATAGAACAATACACCAAAGGTTACAATAAGGCAGTAATAAAGAGATACTTCTTTATGGACAGATTGTATATACTTACTAAGCTATACCAAAAGTGGTACAAGCAAAGAGGAAATGATAAGTAGGAAGATTTCTATATATGGCTAAATAAGAAAGTTATACTAGACTAAGTAATATCTAAGAAGCAGATAAGCTATATAAAAGGGGCGTTAGTTATAACGTTAAAAACCCTAGAAAAACAGGCCATAAACTAGAAAGAGATAATATAAATATTAGTACCAGCAAATAATATAGCAACATTTAAATTAATGCGGGAGAGGTTTAAACTTAAGAATAAAGATAAGCCAAGAGTTGACCTAAAGCACACAGCGTATTATATATTAGCTTAGATTGCATATATGGATAATATATATAACATATATAGAGCACCAAAGGATAAATATTGCAAGTATCTAATAAGAGTATATTAGACAATAGACGAAAAGCAATATAGGGACGCCAAGTATATACATAGCTGGCACCCGGTAGAAGTTTAGGAGTTAAGCAACTTAATATTTTAACTAGGAAGATTCCTTACAGAAGAATGCCTAGATAGATAACAGTGGTGGAAGTGCCTAGAAAATATATATCTATAGCATATTAAGGAAAAGAAATAAACTAAGTATTAGCTATAGAAGGACTAAGTACAGTTAAGATTAAATAGCCAACAGTTAGGAAAAGCGGAGGCCTATAAGACCAGAGGGAGCCAGTAGTAGAGCCTTAAACCCTTGAAGGAATTATAAAACAACACCTAAATCTATAAGTTAATTAGCAAGATTAAAAGTTTAAAGCGTTAGTAGATAGTAGAGTAACTAGGAACCATATATTACTAGCAGTAGTTAAAAGAATGGGGTTACTATACAGATAGAAAAAACACCTATATTTATTAATAACAATTTTAGGAGATCTAATAGCCTATAGAGGAGGTATTATTAATCTTAAAACAGGACCTATTTAGTTAACTATTAAAGGGAGACAAGTTAAGATGTCTTTTAATATCCTACTGTTAGGAAAGGATAAGGCAATACTAGGAATGCCTTAGTTATAGGAGTACAATCCAAGGGTTAATTGGGTTATAGGTTAGGTCGATATTAAGGATATATAACAACGCAAAATATAGTAATAAACTAAGATAGTATAGTACTAGGTTAGAGCAATATACAAAGAAATGGAGCGAGGCTTAAGTCACGTACTAAAGAGATACTATAAGTACGGCAAAAGGTTATAGAGCCTAGAAAGTGAAAAGCTGTTAGAGTATATAGCATAGGACTATAAGATAGAATTAGAACTAGAAATAAGTCTAAAGTTCTTTCTAATCTATAAGCTTACTAAAACCGAGTTAGTAGCGCTTAAAGAGTTTATCTAGGAAAACCTATAAAAGGGATATATTAGACCATTATAGTTATTAGCAGAATATCCAGTATTGTTTGTCCCAAAGAAAAACGGAAAACTTAGAATATGTATTAACTATAGACAGTTAAACAGCATTATAAGAAAGGATAGGTATACTTCACCCTTAATTAGCGAAATCTAAGATAGAATAGGTATATACAAATCTTTATAAAGATAGATTTAAGATAGGCGTACCATTAAATCAGAATTGAGAAAGGCAATAAATAAAAGGCAGCCTTTAGGTCAAAGGAAGGACTATACAAGCCATTAGTAATATAGTTTGGACTTATAAATACACCAGTAATGTTTTAGAAAAGAATTAACAGTATATTAGGAGAGCACCTTAATAAGTTTGTTATAGTATACCTTAATAATAATATTATCTACTTAATAAGTAAGGAAGAGCATGGGGAACACGTTAAGTGGGTTTTAAAGAGACTATAGGAAGAAAAGATACTAGTAGCAATTAAGAAATGCGAGTTCTTTACTAGGAAGACCAATTTTGTTAGATTTATTATTAAACTAGGCAAGATTAGCATGGACCTAAAGAAAGTAGAAGCTATAGTAAGTTAGTAAGAACTAGAGAACGTTACGTAATTAAGATTGTTCCTAGGGTTTTGCAACTACTATAGGAGGTTTATAGCATAATGGTTAAAGAATATTAAACTATTTATAAGACTTATAAAGAAGGAGGAACTATGGATATAGGGTAATGAGCAGAAGAACCTGTTTAAAGAACTTAAGAAGTTATTTACCTAGGATCCAATTCTTAAGATCTACCAACCTAAGTTAGACACGGTTATGGAAATAGATATATTAGACTTTGTACTAGGAGCATGTTTGCTATAAAGGCACTAAGATAGGTAGCACCTAGTAGCGTACTATAGTCGAAAGATAACACCACTAGAGTTAAATTATAATATCTATAATAAGGAGTTGTTAGGTATAGTTGCAGCACTTAAGGAATGGAGAGCATTCTTATAAGGTATAGAGAAACCATTTATGGTTAAAATAGATTATAAGAACCTAACGGGGTTTCTAATAATAAAAGAACTTAACCGTAAATATGTAACGGAACCTTGTAGCAATAACTACGGTAGGTCCTATTAATGGGCTAGGTATGTAGGTAAGAACAATTTAACAACATAATAACAACTAGTGGAGTAGTTACCCAACAGATTAACTCCAATTGTATTCTAAGATTTACTACGGAGAGAACTATCTGGGTAGGGACTATGGTCCATTAAATATATAACTATACGCCTAAGAAATCCCTTCGCTCTATAAGGTACGTGTGCTCTATCTACTCTGTTATAGATTATATAGATTATATTATGTGACCTTGGCTACTATTCCTCGTTATATGGTTCCACCAGATCTATTCTAGACCGTACCTATATTAACCAACTAGCTTCCTCTAACTCTTCTCTAAGTAGTTATAATATTGTACTTAAGCTGTCTGTAATACTATCTCCCTCCTCTTTATCTTTATCCTTAAAGATTCCCAATATCTCCAAGTTATTTACTAGAGGTGTAATATCTGTTTAATTAGTCTGGTTAATATCCTTACTTATTATACCTAAAGCATCTTCTTCTTTTTCTACAGCTCGCCGGTCTTGCACCGTTGCTGCAATTTTGTCTCTGGGTGAGATAATGCCGTCTCTATATTCTTGCTGTGTAAAAGAGGAGTTAGTTTATATTACGCTAGCGAGCCCTTTATCTTAATAACCGTCTTCTTATTTAGAGTACACTAAAGCAAATATTTAATCGTCCTGTAACGTTCGCTCTATCTCTAACGCTAAGTATACGCGTCCTATAACTTTTAACAGTCTTTGGGTTCCCTAAGTAACTTATTATAGGGTCTTATATTTAATCTACCGCTAAAAAACTTAATGGTAAACTAGCCTCTGTGCTGCTCGAGGTTTAACGTGTCTTTAAAGAGTCTGCACGTGTCCTTAAAGCTTAATATCTAGCTTATGCTTATCTTTAACGCCTTAAATATGTACGTAAGAAGGTTTGTTCTAAGGAGTAGAAGCTAGTTTAATAGGGTTTGTTTAAGCTGGGTAATAAAAGGACTAGCTCTCCTCTTGCAAGGGAAATAACTCTAAGTAGCTCAGTAATTGCTCCTCTTAGGTCCCCCTTAGGTGACTTATTCTTTGGCGATCCTTTCTTATTAATACTGCCTAACCTACTTTCTTTTAATACTTCTGTACCTTTTCTATAGCGTTCTCTAGGTTGCTTAGTGGTTCCTAGGTAGTCTTACTATAGCCTATTTACTTTACTTTATACCATGTTTTGTTATCTACGTCCTTATAACTAATAATTTTTAAAACTTGCTATTTGTCTTTTTCTTGCCCTCTATATATGTCTGCCTTATAAACTGGTAGCTTAATATCTCCGTATGCTGGTTCTAGTATCATAATATGTTATATAGGGTAGATCTTTATTTTAGCTAGTAGGTTTAACTTATATGTAACCAATAAAATTCTTTACTTAACTTTAAAAGGTCCTAGTCTAACGTGGTCTAACTTCTTACTTAGTTATCAACTCTTAAAATTTTTATGTAGTAGCTATACTTTATCTCCCTCCTTTAGATCTGGTCCTTTAGATCTTTTAGAATTATAGTACCTTTTTATCCTTTATTGTACTAACTTGGCTGTTTCCGTAAGGTCTGTATAAAGGTTTATTAACGTCTCCATTTTTTACTTAGCTGTGCTACTCATTTTCTTTACTTGACGTAGTGATAACGATGTTCTTAGTTCGTATCTATAATTTGCCTTAAATAGTAATGTCCCTATTCCTTCTTATGGTGTTGTATTATATACAAACTGTGTAACTAGTAATAGCGATACCTAATTATTCTGTATATAATTAATATAATACCTTAGATACTGTTCTAGTGTCTAATTTAGTCTTTCCGTTTATCCGTCCATCTGTGGATAATACGCTATAGAGGTTACTACGCAAACCCCTTATTCTACTAGAAACACTTTCTAAAACGCTGCTATAAATCTTAAATCTCTATCCAATATAACCTTGTTTAGTGCTCTATATCTTGCAAATACTTCCTTTATATAGATTCTAGCGATATCCTCTACTGATATCTCTTTAGTGCATGCTATAAAGTATCCCTACTTTGTTAGCTTGTCCACTATCACTAAGATTACGTTATAATCTTATCCTATAATAGGATCTTTTAACTTTGGTAACTTAATAATAAAGTTCTATAATATAACCTCCTATAGTCTTCCTGGTATCTTAATAGGTTATAGCCCTCTATACAGCTTATACCTTGTTGGTTTATTTCTTTAGCAATTTAGATACTCTCTTATAACTTATCTTACTAATCCCTAGATTTTTTAAATAATATACTCCTCCTAAAGTCTTAACACTAGTCCTGTAGACCCGTTATATCCTTATATTATTCCCTTGTGGAATTCCTTAACAAACTCCTCTATAATAGACTTAGGTATATACGTCGCTTTTCTATTCTTATATTGCTCTAAGTCTAGATCCTCTGCCTATACTTTTTAGATCTTCTATATCTAATTACTCTCTAGTGATTTATAAACCTAACTTTCTTTAGTTGCTACAATTCTTAGATAATTATATCTAATTAATCCGTCTTAATTCTTTTGCAATAAAGCTCCTAACAGCTTTTTATTATTTTATAATTTAGCTTTTCTACTTAGAGCGTCTGCTCATGCATTGTCTATACCCTTAGTATACTAAATTTCGAAATAGTATTTTATAAGTATTTCCGCCCATCTAACCTGTTTTTGGTTGAGTTCCTTTGTTATTAGGAATCCTATAAGGTTCTTATAGTCCGTCTTAACCATAAACGGTTTCTCTGTGCCTTATAAAAACGCTCTCTATTTCTTAAGTGCTGTAACTATACCTAATAACTCCTTATTATAAATATCGTAGTTTAGCTCTAGTGGTGTCATCTTTTAACTATAGTATGCTACTGGATGCTATGCGTCCTGGTGCTTCTGTAGTAAATATGCTCCTAGTGTAAAGTCTAATATATTTGTCTTAACAACTGTTTCTAACTTTGGTTAATAGATCTTAAGGATTGGCTCTTAGATAAATAACTCTTTAAGTTCCTAGAATAGCTCCTTCTACTTACTACCCTAAACCTATAGTTTCTCCTTCTTTGTTAACCTTGTAAATGGCTTAATGCTTTTTAACCACTGTGCTATAAACCTCCTATAGTAGTTATAAAACCCTAAGAACGATCTTAACTACGTAACGTTCTCTGGTTCTTACTAACTTACTATAGCTTTAACTTTCTTTGGGTCCATACTGATTTTCCCTAGTTTAATAATAAATCCTATAAAATTGGTTTTCCTTGTAAAGAACTCGCATTTCTTAATTGCTACTAGCATCTTTTCTTCCTATAGTTTCTTTAATACCTACTTAATATATTCTCTATGTTCTTTCTTACTTTTTAAGTAGATAATGATGTTGTTAAGATATACTATAATAAACTTATCTAGGTGTTCTTCTAATATACTATTAATTTACTTCTAGAACGTTACTAGTACGTTTATAAGCCCGAATTGTATAACTAATGGTTTGTATAGTCCTTCCTTTAACCTAAAAGCTGCCTTCTACTCGTCGCCTTCCTTAATTCTGATTTGATAGTACGCCTACCTTAGATCTATCTTTATAAAGATTTTCGTGTTACCTATTCTATCTTGGATCTCGCTAATTAAGGGTAAAGGATACCTATCTTTTCTAGTAATGCTGTTTAACTATCTGTAGTCTATGCACATCCTAAGTTTTCCGTTTTTCTTTAGGATAAACAGTACTGGATATCCTACTGATAACTGCGATGGTTTAATATATCCCTTTTATAAGTTCTTCTGGATAAACTCCTTAAGCGCTACTGACTCTATTTTAGTAAGCTTATAGATTAGAAAGAACCTTAGACTTATTTCTTCTTCTAATTCTATTTTATGGTCCTATGCTGTATACTCTAACAGCTTTTTACTTTCTAGTGACTATAACTTTTTACTATACTTGTAGTATCTCTTTGGTACATAACTTAAGCCTTACTTAGTTTCTTCGTATATCGCTCTAACTTAGTACCATACCAACTTGGTTTGCTGTCGCATCTTACGTTGTTAAGTATCCCTAATATTAACCTGACCTATAACCTAATTAATCTTTGGATTGTACTCCTGTAACTAAGGCATTCCTAGTATCGCCTCGTTCTGTTCTAATAGTAGGATATTAAAAGACATCTTTACTGGTCTCCCTTTAATAGTTAACTAAATAGGTCCTGTTTTAAGATTAATAATACCCCTTCTATAGGCTATCTGATCTCCTAGAATTATTATAAGTGGATATAGGTGTTTCTTCTGTCTATATGGTAACCCTATCCTTTCCACTGCCTTTGGTGATATGTGGTTTCTTATTGCTCTACTATCTACCAATGCCTTAAACTGCTGATCTTACCACTTAACTTATAAGTTTAGGTATTATCCTTGCATTCCTTTAAGGGTTTAAGGCTTTAATACTAGTTCCCTTTAGTCCTATACGCCTCCCCTTTTCCTAACTGCTGGCTGCTAGATCCTACTTGTACTTAGTCTAACCTTAGCTAATACTTAGTTTATTTCTTTTCCTCTATATGCTATAGATAAGTGTTTTCTAGGCACTCCTACTACTGTTATCCCTCTAGGTATTCTTCCGTAAGGAATCTTTCTAGTTAAAGTATTAAGTCCCCTTAACTTTATACTTCTACTAGGTGCCATCTATATATATACTTAGTATCCCTAAACCGCTTTTCTTCTAGTGCCTAATATATCCTTACTAGGTACTTCCGGTTCTTGTCTTTTAGTGCTCTATGTATATTATAGGTGTTATCCACACAAGCTATCTATAATAGTGTATAATACGCTAGGTAACTTAGGTCTACTCTTAGCTCGTCTTTACTCTTAAGTTTAAACCTTTATCTGGCCGATCTAACTGTTGGTCTTTCTTCTGCGGGTACTAAGACTTGTCTTTTACTTCTCTAGTCCCTAGATCCTTCCTCTAGGTTCCTTAACATTATAATTAATGCTCCTTTAATGTGACTTATACGTTTCTCTATAATAGGTTAGTCTTAGACAACTTTTTTATCCAACTATATATAAAAATCTTCCTATTTATTGTTGTATTATTACCTATACCACTTTCCGTACAGCTAGTTTAGTGTGTATGGTCTATTAATAAAAAAGTACCTTATTATCACTACATCGCGACATCCTTTGGTATATCTTTCTTTAAACCTAGTTAGGATATCTAGATCCTCCTCTTGTTCTAGTTTATCTAACTACTTTGCCCTTAGTGTCCCTGCACTCGGCCTATTAGTGATTCTTTATATAGGTGCTCTGTCCCTTCTATAGTTTAATACGCTAGATCTCTGGTCTAGTTTCTGTTCTTACTATATAATAATTCTTATCCTGAACTTATCTATAGTTTCTTGTTTTCTGCGTCTTATAGCTAGATCTTTATAGTCATCTTACTTTTTAATCCTGATATTAACTTTTTAATCTTTAGGCTAAACACTGCGTTTACCTAGGATTACTAACGTTCTTATTTGTTCCCTAAACTCATAGTTCTTAAACTTGTGTCCCGTACTCATTCGTTTATCTATAAACTAAGTCACTACCCTTTCCTATCAGTTTTTGTCCGTTATGGGTTCCTAAGCTGTCCTTATTATATCTTGCAAGTCTGGAGCTTTTCTTATCTTATCGTAAGAATCTTGGACCTGTGGCCTTTTGCCTTTATTAAGTAATAAGCTGGCACTAGCAGTTGTCTACTTACCTAGTTCTTTCTAAACGTTACTCCTATCATCTTATAAAGCGGTGGAAATTGTATCTAATAGTGTTATAATACCTATTACTAAACCTTATTCTATAATGGTCTCAGTCTCTGCTTCTATTTTAACTTCTCTAAGGTCTATATGCTCCCAGTAAGCTACCTTTGTTGCTTTATTATCGGTAAATGCTTCGCCTATATTAAATTTATCGTCTTTAATGTCCGATCTATAAGCTAGTTTATTAGTTCCTCTAAACTTAGATAATAATAGCTCCTATAGCCAATAGCTTGCGCCGTACTTGGCGTCCTCATAAATTCGGCATACGTTGTTATAATAATACGCAAAACTGTTAATTGAACATTCTTTTGTTCCTCGCAGTGCACCGTCGTCCCTCTATACGTACGTGCCGTCTGCTGGTCTGGTTCCCTTTACCATATAATTACTCTAACTACCTCTATAGTCTCTAGCAAAATACCCCTATTTTCCATAATTTATATAAGCTCCGTCTCTGAACCACTAATTTTACTATAGAGTCCGCCTAAACGTCTTCTGCTATTAAGATCCCTGGTTTAGCCTCTACTCCTTAGTTCTTTAATTACTAGATCCTTAACCTCTAGGTTTCTATAGTTTCTTTTCCCATCTTTAGGTTTCTTTAGTACCGCTTAGGTTTATTAGCTTTGCGCCATTCCATAGTTTTTAACTCTATATCAGTCGTTGCGTACCCTACGCCTTATATAACTGTGGAACTCTGTCCTAGCCCTTCTTAGCCTATTCCCTTTAATAGATCCTATTATTAATCTTTATTAACTAGTCTATTAACTCTCTTAGAGTATCCGCATCTTCTATTAGGATAATTGCGTCCTAGACTTTAGCCTTAAGTCCTTATTTATACTGTGCCATAAGCGCCCTGTTGTTCCACTTAACCTATATAGCTAGCGTTTGAAACTGCGTTGTATGCTTAATGGCTGAAGTGCGTTATACTAAGTTCTGAAGCTTTTATTCTGCTATGGTTGTTGCCTCTAGGTCTCTAAACATCTGTATTAACTATTCTGCAAACCCGTTCTAACTGGTAAATATATACTGTATATCCTAGTTAGTAGTTGTTATGCCATTAGCCTATATCTCTGTGAGATATGGTTTAAACCACTTAAGTGCCCTCCCCGTTAGGAATAACCCTACATAGGCTACTTAGTCCGTTAATATTACTAACTTCGCTCCTTCCTATATAACCTTAAAGTGCATCTACATAAGAAATCCCTTAAGCTTCAACTTCTCTCCTAAAAATTATTTAATTAAAGGTAGCTTAACCTTTGCTACTCTAATTCTATTAATGCGTTCTTTAAGTATCCTGTTATTGTCTTATAAGTAATTAACCATTTCCTATAACTAACCTCGCGTAATTAACTGAGAGTCTATATCTGCTATACTGGTATCTCCTAACCCTAAGGTCGTGGCTGCTGTTGACGTCGTTATGACTAGTGCTTTGGGTGGCATGTTATTCGACCTTATTCAATACTATAACCTTAATAGTGAATGTGTAACGGAACCTTATAGCAGTAACTACGGTGGGTCCTGTTAATGGGCTAGGTATATAGGTAAGAATAATTTAATAACATAATAATAACTGGTGGAGTAGTTGCCTAACAAATTAACTTTAATTGTATTCTAAGATTTACTACGAAGAGAGAACTATTTAGGTAGGGACTGTGGTCCATTAAATATATAACTATACGCCTAAGAAATCCCTTCGCTTTGTAAGGTATATATGCTCTATCTGCTCTATTACAGATTATACAGATTATATAGATCACATAGATTACATTACGTAACCTCAGCTACTATTCCTCGTCACATGGTTCTACCGGATCCATTCTGGACCGTGCCTGTATTAACCAACTAGCTTCCTCCGACTCTTCTCCAAGTAGTTGTAATATTGTACTTGAGCTGTCCGTAACAAAATAGGTTAGATGGGCAGAAATGCTTATAGAATATTATTTCAAGATTTAGTATACTAAGGGTACTAAAAACGCGAGAGTAGACGTACTTAGTAGAAAGGCAGAACTGTAAAATAAAGAAAAGCTATTAGGGGCAATGTTACACAAAGATAAGGATGGATTAATTAGGTATAATTATCCCAAGGTTACAGTAATAAGAGAAGAAAACTAGACCTATAAAGCACTAGAGAGTATATGGGCATAGAAGATCTAAGAAGCATAGAGTAAGGATCTAGAGTTAGAGCAGTATAAGCACTAAGAGGCTATATACGTACCAAAAACAGTCGTAAAGGAGTTTATAGAGGACTTTTATAAAGGAATGATTTAAGAACACAACGGAGCTATAGACTTAGTATTAAGACTTTAAGAGGAGTATATTATTAATAGAATCTGGGGACTAGCAAAATAAGTTATAAAAGAATGTCTAGATTGTTAAAGGAATAAACTAATAAGGTATAAACCGTATAGAGGGCTATAACCTATTAAAACACTAGAAAGACTATAGGAGGTTATATTATAGGACTTTATTATAAAGTTACCAAAGTTAAAGGACCCTATTACTGAATAGGATTACAACGCAATCCTTATAATAGTAGATAAGTTAACTAAATAGGGCTACTTTGTAGCATATATAGAAGAAATCTTAGTAGAGGATATGGCTAAAATCTATATTAAAGAAGTATTTATAAGACATAGAGCACTAACAAAGATTATATTAGATGGAGATCCAAGATTTATAGCAGCATTTTAGGAGGTATTCTTGGCCAAACAAGGGGTTTAAGCGGTAATATTAATAGCATATTACCTACAGACAGACGGTTAGATAGAAAGACTAAACCAAACATTAGAATAATATTTAAGGTATTATATTAATCACGCACAGAACAATTAGGTATTGTTATTACCAGTTATACAGTTTATATATAATGCAACACCATAGAAAGGGATAGGTATATTACCTTTTAAGGCGAATTATGGATACAAGCTAAGAATATTGTTATTGCTATAATAAGTAAGGAAAATAAGTAATACAGCTAAGCAAAGGATGGAGAGCTTAATGAATCTTTATATACACCTTAAGGAAACAGCTAAACTAGTACAAAAAAGAATAAAAAGGTACTATAATGCTAAGAGATCTAAGGGACTAGATCTTAAGGAGGGAGATAAAGTATGGCTACTATATAAAAATTTTAAGAGTTAATAACTAAGTAAGAAGTTAGACTACGTTAGACTAGGACCATTTACGGTTAAGATAAAGATCTTAGAAGTTACGTATAGACTTAACTTACTAAAAAAAAAATCTACCCTATATAGTATATCGCAATGCTAGAGCCAGTATACGGGAATGTTAAGCTACTAGTCTATAAGGCAGATATATATAGAGGTTAAAAGGAAGATAAATAGGAAGTTTTAAAGATTATTAGTTATAAGGACATTAATAACGAAATATAGTATAAGATTAAGTAGATAGGCTATAATAAGACTACTTAGGAGCTACTAGATAACTTAAAGAACGCTATAGGAAAGGTATAGGAGTATTAGAAGAGAATAGGTTAGGCAGTATTAATAAAAAAGGATCGCTAAAGAATGAGTTACCTAAGGGGGACCCAAGAGGAGCAGTTACTAAGGTATTTAAAGTTGTTTCCCTCTCTATTAGAGGAGAATCCGTTCTTTTATCGCTAAGTTCCTAAAGGCCTTATTCTACAAGTTTCTACTCCTTAGAACGTACCTTCTTATACACCTTTTTAAGATAAAGTAACTAAGCGGACATAGCAATGCGGGCCTTAAGGGCCCTCTATTTAGCATTATGGGAGCGCTCTAGGTTAGCCAAGGCCTAAATTAGCTTACTATTAAGTTTTACAGCAGTAGATTAAATCTAGGACCCTAATAGCAATTAGTAAGGGTACTTAAAAACTATTAAGAGTAATAGGACGCGCACACTTAGTATTAGAAACTGAGTGAATATTGCAGGACAATTAAACGTTTGCTTTAGTGCACTCTAAGTAAGAAGAGGGTTGCTAGGACAAAGGGCTTACTAATATAATATAAACTAACCCCTCTTTTGCACAATAAGAATATAGAGATAGCATTATTTTACTAAAAGATAATATCGCAGCAACGGTATAAGTACGATATTGCGCTTATAAGGAAGAAGATACTTTAGGTATAATAAGTAAAGATATTAACTAAATTAATTAGACGGACATTATACCTTTAGTAGACAACTTAAAGATATTAGGAATCTTTAAGGATAAAGATAAAGAGGAGGGAGATGGTGTTACGGACGCTTTAAATATAATGCTATAACTACTTAGAGAAGAGTTGGAGGAAGCTAGTTAGTTAATATAGGTACGGTCTAGGATGGAACTAGTAGAACTATATAATGAGAAATGGTAGCTAAGGTTATATAATATTATATATAGTGTATACAGAGTATAAAGGGGACGTATATATAACCTGTATAATATATACCTTATATATAAGGGAAGTTTCTTAGGAGTACAGATGTGTATTTAAGGACCTATAGTCCCTACCTAGATAGTTCCTTTCTTTATAGTAAATCTCAGAATATAATTAGAGTTAATCTATTGGGCAACCACTCTACTAGTTATTATTTGTTACTGTTATATTATTAACTTCCTATTTACCTATACACCTAGCCCAATAACAAGTCTACTATGGTATTTCCCACAAGGCTTTGTTATAAATAGCCTAGCCTCCCCTTTATAAAGCCTTAGCTAACCTATTTACTTAACTAAATATAATATACTAAAGAGTATAGACATGATAACAAAATAATTAAAGTCTATTAAGCTCCCTAACCCCGTACTATTATTAGACAGTATAGACCTAATCTTTAAGAACTGGATAATCTAGGTGCAAGGAAAACTCCGCGTTAATTAAAACTACTTTACTTCTAAAAAAGCTAAAATACTCTATATCTTTAGACAAACTATAGGAGATGCGCAGCGGCACCTTTAAGCCAAATTTAAAGATAAATCCCCTATCTAATTTATATCTATTAACGAAATGCTATAGCACCTAGCTACTATTTATATAAATCTAAATAAAGTACGAGATACTAGATATAAATATAACCGCCTAATAATAAAACTATCCTACTCCTTTACCAAATTTTAAACTTAATTTTTATACCTAGTAGGAGAAAGCTAGGTCCCCCTTAAGAACTACTGTTTGGACCTATACAATAAGCTAACGGTCTAAATATAAGAGAAGATTGCGGTAGCCTTAGATAACCTGCCAATCTACTAAAGACTTATAGCCTAATATTTGTTACTAGACTTAGAACTAAAACAAATTAATACTTATTTTAACTAACTAAAGCGGTCTTATAGCGACTGATATCTATCTACTATACTAATAGGAGCTAGCGTTAAAAAATAAACTACAACTACCCTTACACCAAGGGCGGTTATAACTACTTATCCGCAAGCCTTGCCCGACCCGCTATATACTATACCTTTAGCTAATACTTATCGCAATACCCAAATTAACCCTACTATAGTTATATGCTTTAATTACGGAAAGGATAGTTACTTTACTATGTCCTGCCTAGAGCTAAAAGATATAGGCAATATTAAGGAAATAGAAGAAGAAGAAATGTCTAGTAAGTTAGGAAAAGAAAAACCCTAAGGAAAGACTTCCCCCTAGGATATCCTATTAATCTTAAAGAGATTAATCTAAGTTAGCTAATAGGTGGAAAACACTTTATAGTTCCATATATAGTATCTTAAAATAGATATAAAGTTAATATAACTGCCTTTTTTAATACTAGAGTAAACAGCTTTGCCTTTATAAATACTGCTTATGTAAATAATATTACTAAGTTCTTAAATATAAATGTTACCTAACTAAAGAAGCCTATTTAAGTAAAAGGCTATAACTGTTAGATAATCTGTATTCTCTAAGGTGTGGGACACGTGCACGAGTCACGTGTACGGGGCATGTGCATTGTAAATCTCTTTATAGAGCCCCAGGGGCCCTAGGTTAACGTTAAGCATTAATTAACGATTAAGTTAAGATTATCGATCAATTAACCCATTTTATTAATGAATAGTTCTACACGAACTTCGTGACAGTTATAAGCCCGGTCCGCCGACTTAAGAAGCTATTCAGCTATTACTTAATTATTTAAAGAAATTCTACCTTATTGTCAGACTCTGACACCTTATTGTCAAGACGCAGACTCTGACAGAAATCCTACCTTAATTATCACAGGACGAGATTCTACGAGATTCCACGAGATTCTACGAGAAATCCTACCTTAATCGTTATAGGACGATCCTGATGATAAGGACGATCCTAACGATAAGGACGATCCTGACAATAAAATACCATCTTAATTCCTCCTTTGCCTATTAGTCAAATAACTCCGCTAATAAGTTTGTTGATGATAATTATCCTTAATAAGCCAAAAGACTGGGAGTAATGGCTATAGTAACTCCGAGCCCTCGCGGATTAGCGAATTTGGGCCTATGTTAACCTAGACAATACAGCACCTTAATAAGGTCTACTACAAGAACTAGCTTATCTAAAGGTTACAGATTTTAATGAGGATGCAACCTTATATATATAGCTCTTGATAAATCAACAGAAAGCGTATAAGAACAGCAGACGATACTACAACTAGGATATAAAGTATTTCCTAAGACAGGAAGATTATTTTTAACAAATCTGCACCTAGATTACGTCCATGGTATTACTTTAGAAGAAGCTACTGCTTAACCCTTCCTTAACCGTTAAAGAATGGCTATCCCGGCTAAAAGAGAATATAGAACTTACCTTGTCGTTTGTTAGGAAGAAGGTATAATACTAGTACATAAAAGCCCTTAAGGGGTTTAAACACTTGTTAAAATTAAACCAATGGCTAGATTAATGGAAACACGCAATATTACTAGGAGAGAAGTATAAGATCCCTTAAATATCTAATAGAATCTGGCTTTAAGATTTGGTAGAAGTTATTTAACCTTTTAGCAATGCCTACTGTATAAAGTATATTACCGAGTTAAATAACCCTTAGAAGTTGAGATCTTCCAAATACCGTAGAGTAGCAAAGGAGCTGTAAGAAGGACTTAGAAGACCCTTAGAGAAAGCTAATGCTATTATAAGAGGGAGTACCTTTGATATAGACTTTATAGAGTAAGCCATTAAGGATCACTCTACTACTAAAGGTTTATAAAAAGGAAAGGCCTTAGCACGTATTAGCCGCTTAAAGAGAGCCGGGTCACTGGTTGAGGAGACGTCCTAAAAGAAGCTAATACCCGAGTGCTTAGCGTGCGAAAGAAGAGGATACTCTATTTGGGACTGTTAGTGTTTATTTAAAGATAAGAGACCTATAGGAGTTATAATTGGAGATGCTCGTATTAAAAAGGCACTAAGGAAGGTAGAATAGAATAAGGATCTTGCTGATCTAGTTACCAAAATTAGACTTAAATAAGAAGACGAAACTTAACAACAACAAGACGAGAGCAAGGGAATCCTACGTCTTAAGGATGTTGCCTTTTGTATGGACTTTATGAATCTAGTGTCGTTCCGTCTACTTTGAAAACGAGGATACTATTAGGACAATAAAGGATGACACAATCCTATGCCAAATGGAAGAACGTTGTGGATAATAGACTATTAAAATACGTCTGACCAGGGAGTCTATTAGCATTTAATATAAGCCGACTGCTACGCCGCTAATAGAAGCGCAGAGTATTGTTAAGAGACATTTGTCTAGATGTGAAAGGTGATGCATGACTACGGCATCTGCGTCTAGGTTATCTAGGACCTATAAGGTCTCACGAAGGTTCTTAGATCGGAATATTAATAAACCCTATCTCGACCTCCTGATTGGACTGACCTTAAGGAAGCGCCAAGGGGTTATATTTAAGCCTTCAGCACTATATACCTAAGCTTAGAACGGTACCGCCAAATGCTTAGGGGGTATAATTATTGAAAAAGCACGCAACGGGACAGCAGATCCTTAGCTTAATGAGACCTACCTATAAAAGCTACTGCATTGGCGAGTATGACCTATAGCGATCACCGCAAAATTTGACCTAGAGACGATATAGAAAGATGCAGACAACGCGATTGTCTATTATGATCTTAATAAAGTCGTCTGTTAATGACATTGTCTTCTGCTATTAAAAGATAGATAAGAAGAAAGCTTAAGAAGCAATTAAGGAGCTAAGCAAGGAATACTAGATGAGTACCCTTAGCGAGCTAAAATGGTTCCTAGGAATCTATATGCTACGTAATTATAGCTAGAGGCTCCTATAGCTATCCTAGAAAGCCTATATTAAGAAAATAGCTAACTAGTATAAGACAGATCTCATAGGGCGTCTTCCAGACACTCCTATAGCAGAATCTGAACTCCTCCCTACCGATCACCGATTGATCCGTCTGACGCGTCCGTCCCCTGATATAGACCTACTAGTCCGTCCTATATCCCTACTAAGAGAAGCAGCTTCTACGATGCTATGTTAGAGTATTCCAGTACCTATATGGCATAAGAAGCAGAGCAATCTACTATGGAGGAGATAAGGAAGAAATGAACGGTAGAGGGAAAGATAAAGGAATACGTGACAAAGGACGAGACGATGGAAGAGACGGTAGAGGTGAAGCGCAATTATTTATCTGTGCTAGCGATGTATTATTTACGGACAATTCTGTTGACAGAAAGAGCTCGCAAGGATATATTATAAAGCTATTTAGAGGACCGATCGTATAGAGAGCAAATAAGCAGGATACGGTGACTACGTCGAGGATAGAAGCCGAGTTGTTAGCCCTATCTCAGACAGCGAAAGAAGCTATCTTTACTAGTAGGATGTTTAAAGCAACTAAACGAGCCCTTGATTATTAAATGTAACAATACCTAGACGCTCTAACTGATTACAGAAGACACGGTAAAGCTAATTATGAAGCTCCGACACGTTGACATCTATTAATACTTGTTATATCAAGAATACATAATAAGACGAGTGGTATTTTGATGGATAGTGACGAAGGAGATGATCGCCGATGGACGTACGAAGGCCCTGCCTAAGTAGAGGTTTTAGAACTTTGTTAACCTAGTCGAATAGTGGATATTAAGGAGTAGCTGGATGAGGAGAAGCAACTGGAGGACCTAAGGGAGAAGGATTTAGATGAGATTACGGTTTAATTAACTCATTGACGGGCACGAGGAGGTGGTTAGCTTTGACCTTAAAGAGCTCGAAGCTAAGGGGGTGTGTTAGATAATCTATATTCTCTAAGGCGTGGGACACGTGCACGAGTTACGTGCACGGGGCACGTGCATTGTAAATCTCTTCATAGAGCCCCAGGGGCCCTAGGTCAACGTCAAGCATTAATTAACAATTAAGTTAAGATCATTAATCAATTAACCCATTTCATCAATGAACAGTTCTATACGAACTTCGTGATAATAACGGCTAAGCCGGTAAGCTAGTTACCTATATCTTAAAGCTATATATTACTATTAATGGACAATGCTAGTATAGTACCCCCTTTTATATCCTAGACCTAGGGTCCTATAATATAATCCTTAGCCGAAAATAGATGTCCTACTTTAATATTTGGCTAAATATGCAATAAAGATGGTTTATTTGGTCGGAGAATAGACTAAAACTACCCTTCTTTATTAGAGAAATTTAAACTAACTATAAGACACTAGCCGCGAAGGCCGACCCTATTTATTAATAGGATATTAGAGACCGCGATCTAGCCTTTACCTAAGAAAATGCCTACTGCGAAGCCGGTAAGAACTCTACACTAATAAGGATACTTACCTAAAGTACTACAGTTATGGAGGACTCTACTTATAGAAGTAAAATGGACAGTAATATAGATAACTTCTAAGTTATAGAGATCTAGCCTATATAGAAGTGGACGTACTAATAGGATATAAAGGATAACCTTTAGAAGATATAATAAGAGCTAGGAGGAGTAAGGACAATACTAATACCCTAAAAGCTCCTAAGGCTACGTGTTACGGACAGCTTAAGTACGATGTTACGACTACTTGGAGAAGAGTCGGAGGAAGCTAGTTGGTTAATACAGGCACGGTCCAGGATGGATCCGGTGGAACCATGTGACAAGAAATAGTAGCCGAGGTCACGTAATGTGATCTATATGATCTGTGTAATCTGTATAATCTATAACAGAGCAGATAGAGCACACGTACCTCACGAAGCGAAGGGATTTCTTAGGCGTATGGTTGTGTATTTAAAGGACCACAGTCCTTACCCAGATAGTTCTCTCTTTATAGTAAATCTCAGAATACAATTAGAGTTAATCTGTTAGGCAACCACTTTACTAGTTATTGTTACGTTATTAATTTATTCTTACCTACATACCTAGCCTAATAATAGGACCCACCGTAGTTCCTACTACAAGGTTCTGTTACACATTTACTACCAAGGTTATAGTATTAAATAAGATCGAACAACATGCCACCCAAAGCACTAATCACAACGACGTCAACAGCAGCCACGACCTCAGGGTCAGGAGACACCAGTATAGAAGATATAGATTCTCAAGTGGTTACGCGAGGTTAGTTATAGAAAATAGTTGATCACTTATAGGATAATAGCAGGCTACTTAAAGAACGCATTAATAGAATTAGAGCAGCAAAGGTCAAGTTACCTTTAATCAAACGGTTCTTAGGAGAGAAGTTAAAGCTCAAAGGGTTTTTTACGCAGATGCATTTTAAGGTTATACAGGAAGGAGCGAAGTTAGTAACACCTACGGACCAGGTAGCGTACGCAGGACTGTTTTTATTAGGAAGAGCTCTAGAGTAGTTTAAGCCTTACCTCACAGAGATACAAGTAAACGGTGTAATAACTACTAACCCAGACGTATAGTATGTGTTTGCAAGTTAGAGCGGATTCGCAGAACAGTTAATATAAATATTTAGAGACCCCAAAGCAACCATAATAGCGGAACGAAAACTTCAGAACTTAGTACAACGCACTTTAGCAATTAAGTATACAACATAGTTTTAAACACTAGCTATATAGGTTAAGTGGAATAACAGGGCGCTTATAGCATAGTATAAGCAAGGACTTAAGGCTAAAGTCCAGAACGCAATCATCCTAATAGAAAATACGGATACTCTAAGGGGGTTAATAGACCAGTTAATAAAGATTAATAATAGAATCTATTAAAGGGAATAAGCTAAGAAAGGGCAAGACAGAGTTCCATAGTTGTATAAGGCATAGAGCACGTAACAACAGACATAGAGTTAAAAACTATGGAATAGCGCAGAGCCAATAGACCTAAGCGGTACTAAAGAAACCTAAAGGTGGGAAAAGAAACTATGGAAACCTAGAGGTTAAGGATCTAGTAATTAAAGGACCTAAAAGCAGAGGCTAAACTAGGGATCTTAGCAGCAGAAGATATTTAGGCGGACTCTATAGCAAGAAAAATAGTTTAAAGATAGGGCTTGTATAAATTGCGGAAAATAAGGTCATTTCGCCAGAGACTATAGAGGTGGTTAGAGTAACTACGCGGTAAAGGGAACCCAGCCAGCAGACAGCACGTACGTATAGAGGGATAACAGTGCACTACAAGGAACAAAAGAGTGTTTAATTAACAGTTTCGCGTTTTATTATAACAACGCATGCCAAATTCATAAGGACGCTAAGTATGGCGCAAGCTATTAGCTATAGGAGCCATTATTATTTAAGTTTAGAGAAACTAACAAACCAGCTCATAGATCGGACATTAAAGACGATAAGTTTAATATAGGCGAAGCATTTACCAACAATAAGGCAATAAAGGCAGCTTACTGGGAGCATATAAACCTTGGAGAGGTTAAAATAAAAGTAGAGACTAAGACCATTACAGAATAAGGTTCAGTAACGGGTATTACAATACCATTAGATACAATTTCCATTACTTTACAAGATAATAGAAGCAATGTTTAGAAGAAACTAAGCAAGCAGACAACTACTAGTGCTAGCTTATCACTCAATAAAGGCAAAAGGCTATAGGCTTAAGATTCTTAAGAAGAGATATAAGAAGCTTAAGATTCTTAAGATAAGATAAGACACACCTAAGGACCCACAACGGACGACAACTGATAGGAAAGGGCAGCTACTTAGTTTATAGACAAACAAATAAGTACAGGACGCAAGTTCAAGAACTACAAGTTTGAGGAATAAATAAGAACGTTAGCAATTCTAGGTAAACGTAGTATTCAGCCTAAAGATTAAATAGTTAATACCAGGATTAAAAAGCAAGATAACTACAAGGATCCAGCTACAAGACGTAAAAAATAAGAAACTATGGATAAGTTCAGGACAAGAATTATCGTATAGCAAGAGCAAAAGCTAGATAAGAGGTTAGCTATGCCAGGTTGTATAAGGGACAGAGCACCCGTACAAAGAGTTACTAGTAGGCCAAGTGCAGGGACACCTAGAGTAAAATGGTTAAATAAACTGGAACAAGAAGAGGATCTAGATATCCTAACTAAGTTTAAAGAAAGACATACTAAAGGATATCACAACGTAGCAATAACAAGGTACTTTCTAACAGATAGACCATATACACTAAACTAGTTATACGGAAAGTGGTATAGGCAATAACATAACAATAAATGGGAAGATTTTTATATGTGGCTAAATAAAAAAGTTGTCTAAGACTAACCCATTACGGAGAAACGTATAAGTCATATTAAAGGAGCATTAATTATAACATTAAGAAACCTAGAAGAAGGATCTAGGGACTAGAAAAGCAAACAATAAATCTCAGTACCCGCAATAGAGATACCAGTGGTCAAGTCGACCAGGTATAGGTTTAAACTTAAAAATAAAGACGAACTAAGAGTTAACCTAAGTCACCTAGCGTATTACACACTATTATAGATAGCTTGTGTGGATGATACCTATAACATACATAGAGCACCAAAAGATAAGAACCGGAAGTACCTAATAAGGATGTATTAGGCACCTAAGGAAAGGCAGTTTAGGAACACTAAGTATATACATAGATAGCACCCAGTAGAAGTATAAGGTTAAAGAGACTTAACACTTTAACCAGGAAGATTCCTTACGGAAGAATGCCTAGATAAATAACAGTGGTAGAAGTGCCTAGAGAACACTTGTCTATAGCATATAGAGGAAAAGAAATAAACTAAGTATTGGCTAAGAGTAGACTAAGTACAAGCAGGATCTAGCAGCCAACAGTTAGGAAAAGGGGAGGCGCACAGAACTAGAGGGAACTAGTGTTAGAGCCTTAAACCCTTAAAGGAATTTAAGAACGACACCTAAATTTACAAGTTAAATGGCAAGATCAGCAGTTTAAAGTGTTAATAGACAGTAGAGTAATAAGGAACCACATATCACCAAAAGCAGTGGAAAGGATAGGGTTACCATACAGACAGAAGAAATACCTATATCCACTTACAACGATTTTAGGAGATCAGATAGCCTATAGAGGGGGTATTATTAATCTCAAGATAGGACCTATTTAGCTAACTATTAAAGGAAGACCAGTAAGAATATCTTTTAATATCCTACCATTAGGACAGGACAAGGCAATACTAGAAATGCCTTAGTTACAAAAGTATAATCCAAAAGTCGATTAGGTTACAGGTTAGGTTAATATTAAAAATACTTGACAGTATAAAGTGCGACAGTAAACCAAGTTAGTATGGTACTAAGTCGGAGCGATATATAAAGAGACTAAGCGAGGCTTAAGTTATATACCAAAGAGATACCACAGGTATGGAAAAAAGTTGTGGTTACTAGAAAGTAAAAAGCTGTTAGAGCATGCAGTATGGGATTATAAGATAGAATTAGAAGAGGGAATAAGTCTAAAGTTCTTTCCAATCTATAAGCTTACTAAAACAGAGTTAGTAGCGCTTAAAGAGTTTATCCAGGAGAACTTATAAAAGGGATATATTAAACCGTTACAGTTATTAGTAAAATATCCAGTACTGTTTATCCTAAAGAAAAACGGAAAACTTAGGATGTGCATAGACTACAGATAGTTAAACAGCATTACTAGGAAGGATAGGTATCCTTTACCCTTAATTAGCGAAATCTAAGACAGGATAGGCAATGTAAAAATCTTTATGAAAATAGATCTAAGATAGGCATACCATCAGATCAGGATTAAGGAAGGCGACAAATAGAAGGCAGCCTTTAAGTTAAAGGAAGGACTATATAAACCATTAGTTATACAATTCGGGCTTATAAACGCACTAGTAATGTTCCAGAAGCGAATTAATAGCGTATTAGGAGAACACCTAGATAAGTTTATTATAGCATATTTTAACAACATTATCATTTACTTAGAGAACGAGGAAGAATACAGAGAACATATTAAATAGGTCTTAAGAAGACTACAGAAAGAACAGATGCTAGTAGCAATTAAGAAATGCGAGTTCTTTATAAGGAAAACCAATTTTATAGGATTTATTATTAAACTAGGAAAAATCAGTATGGACCCAAAGAAAGTTAAAGCTATAGTAAGTTGGCAAGAACTAGAGAATGTTATACAGTTAAGGTCGTTTCTAGGGTTTTGCAACTACTATAGGAGGTTTATAGCACAGTGGTTAAAAAGTATTAAGCTATTTACAAGGCTAACAAAGAAAGAGGAACTGTGGATTTAGGGTAGTAAGTAAAAGAAGCTATTCTAGGAACTTAAAGAGTTATTTACCTAAGAACCAGTCCTTAAGATCTATTAACCAAAGTTAGAAATAGTTGTTGAGACAGACGCATTAGACTTTGCACTAGGAGTATACTTGCTACAAAAACACTAAAACGTATAGCATCTAGTAGCGTACTATAGTTAGAAGATAACACTACTAGAGTTAAACTACAACATCTACAACAAGGAGTTGTTAGGTATAGTTACAGCACTTAAAAAATAGAGAGCATTCTTACAAGGTATAGAGAAACCATTTGTGGTTAAGACAGACTATAAGAACCTTACAGGATTCCTAACAATAAAGGAACTCAACCAAAGACAGGTTAGATGGGCGGAAATGCTTATAGAATACTATTTCGAGATTTAGTATACCAAGGGTACAGATAATGCACGAGCAGATACTCTAAGCAGGAAAGCTAAACTATAAAGTAATAAAAAGCCATTAGGAGCTTTATTACGAAAAGATTAAGACGGATTAATTAGGTATAATTACCTAAAAATCGCAGCAACTAAGGAAAGTTAAATCCATAAATTACTAAAGAGTAATTGGACACAAAAGATCTAAGAAGTATAGGTAGAGGATCCAGACTCAGAGTAATATAAAAATAGAGAAGCAACGTATATACCTAAGTCTATTGCAGAAGAGTTTGTTAAGGAATTCCATAAGGGAATAACACAAGGATATAACGGGTCTATAGGACTAGTATTAAGACTTTAGGAGGAGTACATTATTTAAAAAATCTGGGGACTAGCAAGGCAAGTTATAAAGAAATATCTAGATTGCCAAAAAAATAAACTAATAAGGCATAAGCCGTACGGAGGGCTATAACCTGTTAAAATACCAGGAAGACCATAGGAGGTTATATTATGGGACTTTATTATTAAGTTACCAAAGTTAAAAGATCCTATTACAGGATAAGATTATGACGCGATCTTAGTAATAGTGGATAAGCTAATAAAGTGGGGATACTTTATAGCATGCAATAAAGAGATATTAGCAGAGGACGTCGCTAGAATCTATATAAAAGAAGTGTTTATAAGACACGGAGCACTAGATAAAGTTATATCGGATAGAGATCTAAGATTTATAGCAGCGTTTTAGGAAGTGTTTCTAGCAGAATAAGGGGTTCGCGCAGTAACCTCTACAGCGTATTATCCGCAGATGGACGGACAAACGGAAAGACTAAACTAGACACTAGAACAGTATCTAAGGCATTATATTAATTACGCACAGAATAATTGGGTATCGTTATTACCAGTTATATAGTTTGCATACAATATAACACCATAAGAAGGAATAGGGATATCACTATTTAAGGCAAACTATAGGTATAAACTAAGAACGTTATTATCGCCATATTAAACAAAGAAAATGAGTAGCATAGCTAAACAAAGAATAGAGATATTAATAAATCTTTATACAGACCTTATAGAAACAGCCAAGCTAGTACAGCAAAGAATAAAAAGGTACTATAATGCTAAAAGATCTAAGGGACCAGATCTTAAGGAGGGAGATAAAGTGTGGCTACTATACAAAAATTTCAAGAGTTAACAACTAAGTAAAAAGTTAGACCATGTTAGACTAGGACCTTTTAAAGTTAAGTAAAGAATTTTATTAGTTACGTATAAGTTAAACCTACTAGCTAAAATAAAGATCTACCCTATATAACATATTGCGATGCTAGAACCAGTATATAGGGATATTAAGCCACCAGTTTACAAGGCAGACATATATAAAGGACAAGAAGAAGACAAATAGCAAGTTTTAAAGATTATTAGTTATAAGGACATAGATAATAAAATATAGTATAAAGTAAAGTGGATAGGCTATAGTAAGACTACCTAAAAACCACTAAGCAACCTAGAGAACGCTATAGGAAAGGTATAGGAGTATTAGAAGAAAGTAGGTCAGGTAATATTAACAAAGAAGGATTGCTAAAGAATAAGTCACCTAAGGGGGACCTAAGAGGAGCAATTACTAAGCTACTTAGAGTTGTTTCCCTTGTAGAAGAAGAGCCAGTTCTTTTATTACCTAGCTTAAACAGACCCTATTAAACCAGTTTCCACTCCTTAAAACAAACCTTCTCACGTACATATTTAAGACGTTGAAGATGAGTATAAGCCAGATATTAAGTTTTAAGGACATGTACGGACTCTTCTAAGACACATTAAACCTTAAGCAGCGCAGAGGCTAGTTTACCGTTAAGTTTCTTAGCAGTGGATTAAATACAAGACCTTATAATAAGTTACTTAGGGAACCCAAAGACTGTTAAGAGTCATAGGACGCGCACACTTAGCATTAGAGATAGAGCGGACGTCGCAAGATAATTAAACGTTTGCTTTAGTGCACTCTAAATAAGAGGACGGTTATTAAGACAAAGGGCTCGCTAGCGCAATGCAAACTAACCCCTCTTTTACACAGCGAGAACACGGAGATGGCATTATCTCACCTAGAGACAAGATTGCAGCAATAGTGCAAGACTGGCAAGCTGTAGAAGAAGAAGAAGATGCTTTAGGTATAATAAGTAAGGATATTAACCAGATTAATTAAACGGATATTATACCTCTAGTAGACAACTTAGAGATATTAGGAATCTTTAAGAACAAAGATAAAAAGGAGGGAGATAGTGTTACAGATAGCTTAAGTACAATATTACAACTACTTAGAGAAGAGTTGGAGGAAGCTAGTTAGTTAATATAGGCACAGTCTAGGATGGATCTGGTGGAACCATGTAACGAGGAATGGTAGCCAAGGTTATATAATATAATCTATATGATCTATATAATCTGTGTAATCTGTAATAGAGTAGACAGAGCACACATACCTTATGGAGCGAAGGGATTTCTTAGGCGTATAGTTGTGTATTTAAAGGACCACAGTCCCTACCCAGATAGTTCTCTCTTTGTAGTAAATCTTAGAATATAATTGGAGTTAATCTGTTGGGCAACTACTTCACCAGTTATTATTATGTTGTTGATTTGTTCTTACCTATATACCCAGCCCAATAACAGGACCCACCGTGGTTCCTGCTACAAGGTTCCGTTACACTACGGACAACCCTACTATTATATAATACTC
>Ga0307507_10000290_pt1 | contig 99961 bp, 30 predicted proteins | sample 7_EM_MG_FD_207223 | JGI IMG/M metagenome (GOLD analysis project Ga0307507, IMG submission 207223) | Populus trichocarpa ectomycorrhiza microbial communities from riparian zone in the Pacific Northwest, United States - 7_EM | ecosystem: Host-associated > Plants > Roots > Unclassified | place...
TATCTAAAATAATAATATTTATTTTGCTAGCCTTATAAATAGCCTTAAAGTAGCTTTTATTTATTTAAAATATGCTATTAGTATAAAAGAGGTAAATATAATTGTGGTTGCCAAATGCGCAGATTGCGGGCAGGTTGCGTGTCAAAAAAACACGACATAGGCTAGTCGGTCGAGTTGCCAAATGCCCTCAACTGCGCACCAATTGCGTCAACCACCAACCATTGAGGCCATTGGTAGGGTACCATATTTTGCCGATGTAGTGTAGGGGTAGGTTAGGGTGTAGTGGGTAGTATCGTGAGTAGGGTAGGGTTCGTGGTTAGTAAGATTGAGATTAGGGTTTGGATAGTACTGGTGAAGTTATTCTTAAGGAGGTAGTTAATTCGTCCTGAATTGAACTTCCCTCCGGTTGCTATATACTCCCTAATCTTAAGCTTAATCTATTCTATAGGATCTTCTTCTTGTAAGGTATTAAGAAGGGCTTCTAGTATTATAGTATTTCTGTGCTTCTTAACCCATATACTATAAACTTAGAGGAATTGTTAAAGGTTATAAACAGTAATCTGGTTACAGTCTCTAAAGGTTTATACTGTAAAGGTACTAAAGTCTTCGTGGTAGGTTTCCCATAGGTTATTATCCTTAAGCTTATATACTTTGTACTTAAGGAGCTTAAACTCTATAAATTCTTTGATCTCCTTCTTGTTAACGTTATTAGATTGTGTATTAATTCCCTTGCTCTATCTATCTTGTCCTTTGTTAACTTGTGCCCTAATATCTAATATGTCGATTCTTGTAACTCTTATTAAGGTTCTAGGTAAAAACGCGTAATAGATGTAAGCTAAGGGTTCCTTATCTTGTTAAGTTCTAAACGCGTAGTGGACGCGAGCTAATTAAAATGCGTAATAGACGCGAACTAAGGGCCTATACTGGATAGGGGTCGGTTCTTTGAATACCTGGAGACTGTGTATAAAGAATTAAGGGCCTCTCTTGTGAGATAGGGTTGGTTCTTTAGGTACACATCAACTAATACTCCTTGGCAAGTAATCTGGTAGTAAATGTGCGTAATGGACGCGAGTTAAAGGCCTATACTAGATAGGGGTTAACTCTTTAAATACCTAAGAACTGTGTATAAAGAATTAAGGGCCTCTCTTACGAGATGGGGTTGGTTCTTTGAATACACGTTAACTAATACTCCTTAGCAGGCGTTCTTGATAGGTTGCCTCTAGTTAAAAAGGGACTGTTTGAGTTCGTCTTTCTTTATAGATAATACGTCTCCTAATCTGTGATCACTGATTAGTGTCCGTATTACTTCCGGTGATACGTATTGCTATTGCAATAGTATGGGGTGGTAACTGATTTTAATTAATGCTTAATTCATTCTCCTATTCTACAGGTGGAATTTAGTGTATTTCCTGAGCTCGCTTAGCTTATGTAACTAATCCAATTAGTTACAGACAACCTTGTTCAGACACTTAGGGATTGGACCGTCTTATAATATTAAGCTTCTTATTAGGCAAGAGCGTCCATAAAAGCCTCTTAAAGACTTTTATTTGTTTGGTAAATAGGGTGCGTAAGTTATTTATGGATAAAGGGGTTTCTGGGTTGTTTTATATATTAGTTAGGGCAGGACGGAGTATATAGTTTAACGCAACGTAGTATTACAGAGTAAGTATAAGCGATAATAATATATAGTAAAGTAGATATTATTAAGCTACGTATATAAACTGTGTAATAAAGTTAAAATGTTATATAAGGAGAGAAGGTAAGAAAACGGGAAGAAAGCGTATATATTATTAGTTTGGTTGCTTAGTTAACACGTATATAAAGCAGAATAGGATTTAAGTAGTAGTCCTAGTAGAACTTGGCAGGATTCGCTAAACTTGGTAGAATATGGCAGAATGCGGCAGACTGCCGTCAGATTGCTATAGATTGCCAGCAGATTGCCATCAGATTGTCATCTCGCGGTCAGTCTCTTCTTGCTGCGTCGGTGGAAATAGGTAGAAACAGGTGGACGTGTATAAGGTGTTACGGAGGTGTTTTATGACATAGGGAAAGTTCTTAGTGGAAAGGTACTCTATAATACGGCTTATTGCTAGCTCTTTACTTATATAGAACCTTACTTTATCTTTTATTCCTCTACTATTTTTCCACTATAGCTCTTTATAATGCATTTATAATAGAACTTTAATAATAATAATTAGATAGGATTTACCTTTCTTATTATAAGAGTTTATTATAAGCTAATTTAGAGATTGTTCTATGCGACGCGTTAACTAGCTACTATCCCTATTTACCTTAAATAGGTCTTAATAATAACGTCTTAATTTTAATTTCTTCCAGTTTATAAGCTGTCGTCTTTTATACGTCTTTCTACTAATAACACTATTTATCTTACTTTTTAGCGGACTATTTTTTATTATATTTTAGCTTTTAGCTTCCATATCTCTAACTATTCTTTTTACTACTACTCTGTTCTCTTTTTATAACATATCTATAAGTAATAAAATCCCTATTTTATCTCTTTTAATAATACTAACTTCCCATAATATTCTCTTCTAATAGCTTATAGTTATACTATACGTCCCTAGACTAGCAGTAGCATTATCCCTCTTTTAATAGCACTATAGACCACCTCTATTACTTCTATAGTGGTTTCTCTAAAGTGCTACCGTTGTTGGGTTTACGCGCTTATACTAGACCCGGCCTACGCTTATAAGATACCACGCTCTAGCAAGAATAAATCTAAGTATTCCTACTGTCATAGCTAGAGGAAGACTTATATTCTAGTATTTTCCATTCTATCCTATTCTAAATTTCACTAATTATATTAAATCCCTACTATTTACGCGCATAAGGCTTATTAGCTTTAGCGCGATATTAGGGATTTCTATTTATATTAAAATAGTAAAAAACGGGAATAGAAGGTATCTTCTATTACTTATAGCCTCTTTAATTTAATAAGGGTTTTAACTGCTATAGAGACGCAATAATTTTAGATATATAGTGTCTAGGAGCGCATCTATAAGTAGCTTACTCTTATAAATAATAATATTTGCACTTTTACATATGTTAGCGACTTAGTCAATCGAGGCACGAGCATGGTAAGAGGGACGCGCAAGCCTGTATAATTGGTAGTCTATAAACGAGGATCCAAAGCTAGAGAAAGGAAATAGGAAGAATGTAAACACCGCTTAAAGTTATATACAATCTTCTGGTTACGTAATGGCAACTTGCCATTATATAATAGCAGTTTGCGGCAATCTGACGGCAATTTGCCAGTGCCGTAACAATATAGGCCTTTCTGGCTAGGTAAGTCTCCTTAATAATATGTTTAGAAACTATGCTAACTTTTTAGCTAATAGCTTTCTAATCTCTACTTAAATGCTAATTTAGAGCCTAGAAATAATACTAAGAATAGTAACAAAGTAGAGATAAATGTCCTTCTTGCTGGTCCTCTGTCTGTAATAGTCCGTCTAGTTCCTATTGCACTAAAAACGTTAATAAGAGTGCTAATACTTCTAGGGATAAGAGTTCTAATAATACTATTGATAATAATGTTAAGATAGAAAAGGAGGCTCCTATTGCTACTTCTAGTGTTTAAGTTATCATTTTATTATTTTCTTTTTTTATAAAATAGCTTTATATAATGCCTCTCTAGTACCTCTAGAATGCCCTAGTACTAGGAATTAACTTTATACTTTAGGGATGCCTTTATTCTTGGTTTTGGTAATAGTCCATATAAAAGTATTATACTACTATAATCCCTATATATAATAAATAGGTAGTACTTCTATAGGTACTTTATAATTTTTTTAAATTTTCTAATTCTTTGCTCTCTATTTTTTTGGTCCTCTTTATACTATTAACTCTACTATATATCTCTAATGCCAGACCGGATACTCTCCTTTTATCTTTAGGAAACCCTTCTAAATCCCTAAGGCCTCTTCTCCTAGTACTACTACTTATTTTTAAATAGCGTTTTCTTTAGATAGTACCCCTAGTGGTTCTTATATAGATTTTTAGAGGCTTTCTCTTATAGAATTCTATTATAATAGCGAAATGTTCCTATTTTTAATGCCTATGCTTAACCTTATAGTTTTAATTTATAGGGTCTTTCCCGTTGTTTTATCTATAGTATATTTAAAACTATTACTAAATTCTAATTTATAATTTTTAGGAAAGTTTTAATTGCTATATTATATTCCGGCTAAAGGTGCTCTTTAAGTTCCTAACTATTATATACCTAGAAGTATCCTTCCTAATTGTGACGGGCTTATATAAATGCTTTTGAACCAAAGCTTGTAGATTGCTACCATACAAGAATACTAAGCTAAGAAGAAGAAGAGGGAAGGAAGCTTTAGGGAGTAATATATATACAGTATGGGCGAACTCTGGAGATTACACCAAGCCAGCTGCAGGGGCGGTGCCCTTGTACTATCACACTAATAAACTAAAAAATCGCATTTCTTTTAACGCTATCTTTAGTCTAAAATATCTTTTATATTCTATTTTTGTTGGGAATGAGGCAAGTTGCCGTCACGCCAGGCATATTGCCGTCACGTGTTGACGTGGCCCTAGCGTGGTAAGAAATCTTAAGTTCCTTACCCCTTTCCTCATTCCTATTAAGAATCGAACCATTATTATACTATCTACGAACCGTAGCTACGTGATATTACCTTATGTTACCAACACTGATCAGTGGTTAACTTCACTATTATACTACAGAACAGCTAGGTATTCCACTAAGAAGAGACGAGCCACTATACCAGTGCTACTTGTACTAGAGGAAGCTGTCTTTTAAGGTTAGAACTGGTCCTAAACCTTAAATAGAACTCTTCCACGAATCTAAGGATTTAAAGGCCAGAACTAGTTTTAAGCCTTTCCAAGATTACGGATTCTTGCGTCCATTACGTAGAATAACACGCTTTACGAGTCTTTGCAATTTAAGGCCAGAACTGGTCCTAAGCCCTATAATCGCAAATATACGTCACGAACGCGTACTAAACGACAATCCCTATACTAACAACACTTCCCTTTCTCTAAAAACATGGCTACGCCTACTTTAAATAACTGGAAAGACTCCTTACCACTAGGGGTAGCTGAGCACGCAAAACTTATTAATAAAGATTGGGACGAATTCGCCTTTAATATAACAACTTATACCGCAAAATAAGTTAACAGCTTTCTCCTACACTATATTATATTCTACCGAAATAGATGCTACGCCGATTTACAACTATAGGAGTATTTTAGGGAGGATTTTGTAGGATAGACTGCTAATACCTAGGCACTTAGCAACGTTAATATTGTTTGGGATTTTTAAGACTTCCTCCATAGGAATAGGGTATACATTGCTGAGAACAGTAACCCAATTACTAGTAATATTTAGGCCGTTATTACTAGTATAGAAGAACCAATATAGACGGAAGCTGAGATTATACGTTAACTACAGAAACCTAAAAACAACCCATATTCTTTAGAAGGCAACTTTAATTCATATTAAAACCCCTAGAACGCTAACCCCCTACCTAGAGCTACTCTCCCACCTAGAGGTACTCTTCTACTTAGAGTTGCTCCGCCTCCACCTCCTCCACTCTAGCCAACCGGTAAGCCTCCACTACGAGAAGTCACGAATCTGATAAAGGTATATTTGGACAAAGAGAAGAAGTTTGGAGGAGAACTATACAATATACTTAGAGCAAAACTATAGGTCTTCTATAACTGTTGCAACAAGGTCGGAATTTAACGCTACTAGTACCACCACGCTTTCTCCATCATGTTAAAGGGACGGGCAGTAACATTCTATTACGACCATATTATAGGTAAAAACTATAGCTTTAATATAATGCTTTAGCTTACTAGAGCCCACTTTAAGACTAATAAGAATCGCCAGCTTTATATATCCGAATAGCAGAAGACTATATTTTAAAGAGTTATCACTTCTAACCTAATAAAGACTTATTTAGAGTGCCTTTAACTACTCTTTAATAAACTCTAGAAAATCTAATATAGCCTTACCAAAACTTACTAAAATAAGAACAGCCTAAGGGACTAGGTTATCTTAGTATGCCATAGCATTCCTAAGTATAGCTTAGCGCTATACAAACCTACGGATATGTTTAAAGGAGTATATACTGAGCTACGCTCTGCTGTAGGTACTACAATGCGAACATAAGAATCTTAATAGTTCTATACCGAAAACCCTACCTAACCAAGTATTCCCGACCAATATGATTATAACTGGACTGATCAAATATATAGTGGCCGTGGTAGGGAATATGGAAGAGGGTACGATCAACATTAACTATAAGGTAATTATAGAGGTCCTTATAGAGGTTTATTTTAAAGTAATCGCTAGAAGAAGTGCTATATTTATAAGAAGCCAAATTGCTAGTTAACTAGACACTCCCTTAATAAGCAAAAAGAGGCATATAATAAGTTCCGTCAGAGTGCAAGAAACGTCAGAAATCGCAAGGTCACTATAGCCTACTTCTAAAGCTTCCTAGTTTAATACGAAGGCGTAGAAGATCTTAAGGGTGAGGTTAATAAGGTCAAACAGCTCCTTATAGATATAGAAATTAAGGACTACTCCCCTAACCAATACTTCACTAAGTATGGTGAGGTAGATGGCACACAAACTATTACTGTTCTTAATAATTAATCTACGCTCCATTCTATTACAAAATTAGATATCTTTAACGAGCTAAAGGAGAGTTCCGCGTTTTCCTTTAATAATAGATACTCGGCGTACATCTTCTATGGTATTATACCGGATATAGGAGCCACAGGAGTATCTATAGTAGGAGAACCTCAAGTTCGAGCTCTTTAGCAGCTTAATAGCTCTATTTAGATCGACTAATTAACGGCAGGCCAATATACAATTCGCTTTGGTAAAGGTACTACAATCTCTTTTAGCACAATTAGGGTCCAAACCCCCTTAGGATATATTACTTTCTATATTATTCCTACGAATACTCCGTTTCTATTTTGCATTAAAGATATGGATAAGTTAGGCGTTAGGCTTAATAACTTTAAGAATATACTTATTTAGGGAGATAATTAGGTACCTATTATGCGTAAGTAGGGCCACCCCTAGTTGCTCCTTTATTAACTAGAAAAGAGTGTTACTTAAAGCCACTTAACTAAGTTGGAATTACGCCAACTATACCGTTGTTTTGGCCACCTATCCGTTTATTAATTGCTTAGGGTTCTTTAGCGAGTAGGCCATAAAGTTAAGGTTAAGGCAATTAAGCATCTTATAAAGTACTACTATTACTACTAAATAAACCAGAAGTTCCCTAGCCGATTTAAGTTCACCCTTAAGGATAACTACGACTTTAACTTCTGTATTATTATTAACGTTATGTATCTTAGCGGCAAACCAGTGCTCTAAGTTGTTAACTTCTTAATCTCTTTTTAAGCCGCGCGTTTCTTAAAAGATATGTTAGCTAGAAACGCATAGGATACCCTTTAGTTATGCTAGATTAATATCTATTTAAGACCCCCTAATTAAATCGTCTATAATATAGGAAAGAACTTCTTATCTACAGAGTTCCAACAACAGATAAAGGCAATAGCAATTAAGGTTAAGGAAGTCCCTGTTAAGGCACATAATAGCATTGGAAAAGTGGAGCGATATTATACGCTATTACGCCGCGTATATAAGATTATCTCTTTAGAACTAAAGGACGCTAGCGAAAAACTTACCTTGTAAATAGCTATTAAAGCTATTAACAATTCCGCTGGCCCGGATAGACTTATACCTATATTACTAGTCTTTAGCGCCTACCCTTAAATAACTAACAATTCTCTACTATCTCCCTCCGTTGTATAACGAGCTAAGGCTATTCGCAAGGTAATAAAGGAGGTGCGACGTCTCTACGCTATACACCAGGTTAATAACGCACTAGGAATAAGAAATAGCCTAAATATATTAACTACGCTTAATCTGCCACTCCAGTCTAAAGTACGCGTATAGCGTGAAAAGGGAGGATAGTTAGGCCTACACCAACTTATTACAATTAATGGTTAAACTTGTACTATTTAGATGCCTTACGGACCTACTTAATTCCGTTTAACTGTTATTAAGCCTTACTATAAAGATAATAATTCCGAGCCTTTATAGGATGCCCTAGAAGATGCCCTAGAGAAGAACTACAATTAATATGCTTTAGAAGGCGACTACGATCCTAATATAATTATAGTAGATGCGCTATAACTATAACGCGGTAGAGGTCGCCCAAAGGGATTATAAAATTACCAATATCTTATTAATTTTGAAGAACAATTTATTGCCGCCATTAAGAATAGAGTTAAGTTATTAATAGCCTTTATAATAACTAAAGAGAAGGCTAACTTTGAGCTCGCAAAACAGCTCTAAAAGGAAGGTTATATTATAACCCTAGGAGCTCCATTCCAAGCATCTAATAAGCAGGAGATCGACGGTCTTATTACAAGAGGAGTCTTTAAATTTAAGAAGTATAACCTTACTAAGTTCAATAGAGTTCGCATCTTTAAGTCAAGAATGGTTAATAAGATTAAGGGTAAAGCTACTAATACCCTATTTAAGAAATTAAGGCTTGTTATCTAAGGCTACAATAATAATAGTAAGGAGGTAATTCTTATATAGTCTCCTATAATTCAACGAGCTAGTTAGTGAGTTATTATTACGTTAGCTCCCTCCTTAATAAAGAATAGAATGGCGGTTTATTTATAAGATATCACTTAAGCCTATACCCAATTAGAGACGCACCTTTAGCGCTTAATATTGGCATACCTTCTAAAGCAAATTCGCTACTAGTATCCTAAAGATACGATTATAGTTGTGCTCAAGCCATTATATAGAATCGCAGAGGTAGGAACTCACTAGTAGGCTACCTACAGCAAGCACCATAAAGAGAAGCTTTTAATAACTACTTTTATATTCAATCTATACTTCCTTATCACAACTATAGGAACTCTATTTGGAATCGTCGGTATATAAACTAACAATATAATTATCTTAGGAGACGACCAATTCTCAACTCTTAAAGAAGATAAGTTAATAAAGGCAAATCTTATAGCAAAGCCAAAGGAAAAGCTTGATTTAATAACACTATTACTCTTTAATAGATGCACTCTCTCCCTAAACAAGGATTCTATTGCTTTACGCCAGAAGGGTTAAGGCAAGAAGATTAACGTTATTAACACTAATTCTCTAAAGCAAGGATATATAGAGCAACGCGCTTATAGAGCTTATATTACTTCTATCTATTAACCTAAGGCTTTATTTAATCTCTCTATTGCCGCCCAATACTAGGAACTAACTAAGGACGACGTTCTTGCCCTAAATAAACGCTTTTCCTGGCAAATAAACTATCTTAATTAGGGACTACTCTACGTGCCTATTAATCTTCCTACCGCCAAGCTCTTTATATTTGTTAATAGATCGTTTGTAAATAATAAAGATTTTAGCTCCTAGTTGGGATATAAGATTATTATCGCGAATAAATTTACTAGAGAGAATGACTTTATAATCTATAGTAATCTTATCTATTAGAGCTTAACTAAGAGTAAGCGCGTCACTCAAAGCGTTCTAGCGTTAGAGATATACAGAATGGTCGGCGGAGTTAACATAGTAATTGCAATTAGAACTACCCTAAAGATAATTATAGATTAACTTAAACTTCCTATTATCCCTATGATCGTATACACCAATTTATACTCCCTCTATAAGTGCTTAGTTAAGCTTAGTACTACAAAGGAGAAGCGCCTTATAATTGATATTATAGCACTTCGTTAATCCTACAAATGGTAAAAACTCTTTAAGATTTAATAGATTAACGGTTAAGATAACCCAGTAGACGTAATAATAAAGGCAAACCTAAACAAGGCTCTAGAAACGTTTATTAACACAAACACTCTATATATACGAGTTAAAGGTTAGGTTAAAAGGGAGTAGGAGTATAATATTCTATAGACCCTAACTCAAACCAGCCAATTAGGATTTTCCATCCCTAGGATGGAAAATCGCTATTAGCTTACTTACTACTAGCGCCTTGGCGGCCTACCCGTTTTTACGTTATCCGCCAAATTCTGCCAACTGCCGCATTGTCGCATATTGTCGCATATTGTTTGGTATTGTTGTACACTGTCTAGTATTGTCGCATCCTGTCTGTTTATATATATATAGATGGCAACTATAAAAAGAAGAGTTGCCAGTGTCGGGAATAAGGCAAGTTGCTGTTATACTAGGCATATTGCCGTTACGTGTTAACGTGGCCCTAGTGTGGTGAGGAACCTTAAGTTCCTCACCCCTTTCCTTATTCCTATTAAGAATCGAACCATTATTATACTATCTACGAACCGTAGCTACGTGATATCACCTTGTGTTACTAACAATTTTAGTTCCCCATTAATTTTGCTAGGTAGGGGCGGTTTTATACCGTCTCTTCTCCAATATAGCTTTAATAAGAAAATATAAAATATAGGATGTATTGGATATAATTTCGACAATTCTAATTTATAGGCTTAATTTTTTTTTCTTTTTTCTAAATATCTTAAAGGGTTCGAGCTATTGGTAGTCCAGCTTTTTCTTAATATGGTTTATCTGGATATTTTTTTATAAATAGTAAGACATTGTCTCCTACCTTAAATTCTTTAGGTATATATTTTTTATTATAGTACCTTTTTTATATGGCCTGGACGTCTAATAAGTACTTTTTAAGTTTTTCTCTACGAATTCTTATTTACTTAATTCTCTTAGACGCTGCTAGTGCCTCCCTTTTAGGAACAATATCCTTAATATTCTAGGGGTTATTTACTTTTACCTCAAATAGTGCTTTATAAAGGGTTATTTTTATACTGTTATAAATACTTATATTATATATATATTGCGCTAGAGCTAACTAAAATATCTAATTATTATATTAATAATTAATATAGTAGCGGAGGTAGTTATAAGGCATATTGCCTAGGTGTATAGTAGGGAGTAGGCAAGCCGAGTATAAGTTATAGGAGAGTCGATAGAAGAGAGGACGATATGGTAAAGAGTATAGCAATAGCCTTATGCGGAGACGAACTAATAAGGAGGGAAGGGCTACAAGCCTGAGGAGCTTATAAGGAGGTGCCAAGGGCTAGCTAAATGCTAGCCTTGGCAGCTCCTAAGAGCCCCTAGGCATACGCCTAAGTAAGGGGCCAAAATATCCTTATAGTAGTGTTCTAATAACATATTTAAACGCTTTGTTAGTCCGTCTATTTATAGGTAAAAGGTAGTACTTATCCTTTACTGTATTTTTAATAAGAGGCAGAATAAAGACTAAAATATACTATTAAATATGGTACCTCTATTAGATATAATTCCCTTTAACGTGCTGAATAAAAGCTACCGTTTTAAAAATAGGTGTGCTGGTTCTACTACTATGATTATTATTATTATAATAGCAAAATACCCTAAAAACTTTATATATCTATTAACAATTACTAGGATAGTGTTAGCAACATCTTTAGTTTTTATTTTAGTAGGGGGTAAGCCTATTATAAAATCTATTATTAATTCTAATATTGGTCCCTGCGGAATATAAAGTACTAATAACTCGCTATATAGGCGATGTCTAGATATCTATATCCTTTAGCACGTATTATATCTTAATATATAGTCCTTAACCTCTTTAGATATTTTTATTCTAAAAGTATTTCCTTTAAACAGCTTTAAGGATTTTATTAGCACTATAGTAACCCCTAAGAGGGTCGTTATAAAAGACCTTTAGAATTTTATCTTAAACCGCTTAGTCCTTTAGGACATATATAGTACCCTTAAAGCGTAATAGACCCTTTTAGTCTTGCTACTATAGCTTCTTAATAACTCTGGCCAAGTTGGTCTCCACTATATCTGTTCGTACTAACTTAATAGCACGAGTGAGTTGTATCCCGGGGCACGAAATACGTATAGTATTGTATGCTCTTTGGGATGGTGGTGACTGCCGATTGTATGAAGCAGACTACGTGGTCTATATACTGATACGTCCTCCCCCTAATTAGTCAGTGCTTCATAAGTGCACTAGACGCGTAAGCGAGTGGTTGGTGTACTGAACGCGTAAACGCGTACCTGGCGTACTGAACGCGTAGGCACGCGGTTGGTACAATAGGTGCTGTAATTATACACTAGCGGTACTTGAAAAATGAAACCACTTATATACAGCCTCTATAATTGCTTTAATAGAACCATAAAATACAAAAGAAAATATATAGGAAATCTCCCCTAAGGTGCTATCTAGGCTGCCTTCCAAACGGTGCCCTAAGCTGGCCGTAAGTTCTGCTTACGGTCTGTAGAATGAACTGTACGGCCTTTTGACGGGCAGTAGACGAGCTATAAGTCGGATCGTGAGGGCCGCCAAGGCGCTAGTGCTAAGTGAGCCAATAGCGATTTTCCATTCTGGGGATGAAAAATTGTGATTAGTTAATTTGACTACCCTATAAAATTCGGCGGGTTATATAAGTCTACCAAGTTCCACCATAGCTTTCCACCGTTTTCCACCTGTACTATATAACGAGCCGTACGGCCTTCTAACGGGCCGTAGACGTACTGTAGGTGCTCTGTTAGTCCCATTCTACCCATTCTATGACTTCTAGGTTAAGCTTATTTGTGTTAATTAGGATTTTAAGAGCTTAATACGGCTTTGCCTTAGTTATAGCGTTTACTAGGTTATCTCCGCTGCTAATCCATTTAACCTCTGTAATCTCGCGCCGTTTGTAGGCCTGACGTAAGCATATAAGGTCGACTATAAGCCTCTTCTCTTATGTTGTACCTAGTTTGACTAGGCAGTTATAGAGGGACTTTAAATCGGTACATAGAACCAGGGGTAACTGCTCTAGTTATAGAATCTTCTGGACCGTTGATTTAATTGCGGCTGCTATATTAAAGCTATAGGCTAGTGTATATAGCTTAGAAGCTAGTACACTACGGGTTACTTATTTGCACTTAATTAAAGACCAGTGCAGTATATTTACGTCCTAATTATGGTCTGTAAGTACAATTACAAAGCCGATTTGTGATAATAGGTCTTTATTATTAGTAAAGGAGGCATCTATAAATGCTATTATACTAAGGGAATTTAGGTTTAGTGGTATAAAAGTAAGTCCTCTTATTGCGTTATTAATTTGCCATTGAATACGCTTATTAAGCTGCTTAATATTTTCTTCTTGCGGATCTACTGCCTAGGCCGCAAAGGACAAGTTGTAGGCAGATTCGGGTTAGCAGACTATAGCTATATAGGCGCCTCTTGCACGCTATGCAGCGTATTAGTCCTTTGTATTTACGGTCTTATAGGTCTCTCCGCGGGAACTGGTAAGGTCCGTAGGCTTTGCTATAATAGGCTTTAGGTTTTAGGCTTGGCGTTTCTAAGTCAGCTTAATTAGGTTGCCCTTTTGTGTAATTAGGCCTCTATTAAACTTGATTGGATTCTGCTTAGTTAGCTACTTTTACGGCTTTGCCAAGAACTTGGCCTTTTATAGTTTAGTTTCTTTAGCGTCCGTAAAGGTCTAGTCTGCTAGGAATAGGGTATTATTTATTTAGAGTCTAACAATACCAAGGCCGTTTAATAGGCTATATAGGAGGCAGGGGTCGTAGGTTAACTGTTCCATTTTGAGTTTACTAATATAGTGCTAGTGGTATATCTTAAACCAATGGTTTCCAGCTTCTGGTACTCTGTATAGAGGTTTTATAACCTGTAGGATTGTTCCTGGTTATAGGTTAAGCTTAGGGGGTGGCCATATAAAGATATCCCTACTTAGGTAGGTATTAGACTATATATAGGCTTGCGAGATGTCCTGTAGGTAAAGAGCTACGGGTTTGCTTTGCTATAGTCTAGGCATAAGTGCAAGTATAATCCGTTAGCTGACTTGTTAAATTGTAGGCGATTGCGTAAGGACTAAGCCCTTCCCTTAGTCGTTATAGGCTTGTACAATAAGCCTTAATTTTTTAAAAGCTTTGTTAGTACCTAGGTGCTTAATTTCGTTAACAAAGCGTAAGTTAAATATACAGACGCCTTGCGGAACGTCTTTCTCTGTTATAACTATAAAGACGCCCTTTTTAAGTAGTCCGTTGATCTCTTTACGTTGTAAGTCCGTAAAGGGGGTTTCCTGTACTAGAACTAATATATCCGTAGGCGGAGATTGCCTTGCGGATATTCCTGCGGAGGTTAGGTAAGTCTCTATTATAGTATTCTTAGTTATAGGGTGCTTTCAGGGGCGTCCTTAACCGCGCTTTATAATAGGTATAGTGGGTTTAGTAGGTTTCTAGAGGACTTTTGGAGTAGGTAAGGGTGCTTCTAGCTTATCTAGTTTAGCGGTCGCTTCTGGTTTGTCTGGTTCAGCGGTTACCTCTAATTTATCTAGCTTGGTAGTTACTTCTAGTTTATCTAGCTCGACGTCATAGGTGTCTTTAGGCCGAAAGTAGGGTTTTATAGACGTGCTCCTAAAGCTGGTTGGGCTGCTAGGAAGTTATATATAGCACATTTCATTTTCTATAGCTAGTAAACAGTAGGGTCCGGTCCACTTACCGCTTTTACGCTATATAAGGACTTTAGAGTTAAGCGGGAGGTTGTATACTGGGGTTATATTAGGTCCGTTGCGGTGGTATAGGGTGTTATTAACAGCTTATTTAGCCTATAGCTTAACTATCTCGGCTATTGCCTTCCGTATTGCAGCTGCTTGTTCCATAATAGATAGGGCAGAAGGATTTAGGTTACTTATCCTTAGGTAGGCTCCGTAGACTAAAAGGGTAGGTACTAGTCCATTTAGGCCAGTAGTGTTGTTAATGGCTTTTATAGCCATCTATAGAGCTAGTTTCTTTTAAATGTCCTTGTACTTGTCCATAATAATCTAGTAAGCTCTCTGTAGGGCTAGGTAAGCTTGCTTAATAAGCCTAATGGACCAATACGCCTTAACTAGAACGGCTTTTGTTGATATAGCCATAGCTATAGCATACTGCTGGAATTTCTTGCTGATAAAGTTCCTACTAGCGTTATAGGTGATATACTTAGGAGGTCCAACGTACGTGTTAATTTAGTAGGTCCATAAAATATCCTAAGTATACTTTATAGATATATTTTGCAACTAACGGGCGGCTTAATAGCGGGTTACCTTATTAATTATATATAATACTAGGCTGCCGTTAATGTATATAATATCTATATACACTAAATGGTTAAAGTTAAGATCCTTATAAAGGGTGAACTTAAATTGGCCTAGGGAACGTCCGTATTTCTAGTAGTAGGAGTAGTATTTAGTTAGGTAATTAACTGCCTTCCTATTGACGTTATTGTGTCTAGAGCGTTCAAGGACTCTATATAGCTTTTCGGCTAATAGGTAGCCAAAACGACAATATAAACGGTGGATCTCCATACTGGTAAGGTAGCACGGGTTATAGTTGAAAGATTCCTAAATATAGGTCTGTAAAGTCTCTCCCTATATAAGGAACGGGTGTCCAAATCGTTATATAATTGGTAGGGTAATATACTTACTTCCTAGGGCAGTTGCGGGGCTGATTAAGGTGTCTATAATATTGTTATAGTAAACCTATAACCTGTCTATATCCGTAAGGCAAAGTAAGAAAGGGGTGTCTGCTTTTACTATATAGAAGTTAACTAGGCTAATTAGGGTCTTAATTGTAACTAATCTAATTAATACAGTTAAGCCAATGCTGAATTGGACGTTTACGGCCCCAGTTTACATAGTGTTAATGTCCGTATTATTATTTGCGGTGGTCCTATATGTAAGGTATTGTCCGTAACCTATAGTAGACTTCTTAGAGGCGCCTGTGTTGATTATAACACCATAGAATTCCTTGGGGGTATAGTGTTCTGTGGTAATATATGTAAATAGGTCCTGCTTGTAATCTATAACGTCTATAACAGGGGTGCTTGCGGAATGGTTTTTAGGCGCAACTAAGTGTATAAAGGAATGGTCGGCTAATATGGTTGTGATATTAAAGGCTTGGCTGTCCGTAAAAGGTCTAAAAGTGGTTAGGAATGTCTCTAAGGTCTCTTATTCCTAAGCGTTTAAGTTAAAGTTAATTATAAGGGCTTCTATTGACTTATTAGGGGGCTCTTCTGTTTCCTCTCCTTTATATTCCAAAATAAACTGGCTAATATGGCTATTAAGTCTCTTTCTAGACTTGTTACGTTCTTTTTAGGTATGCCTTATAGACCAACATCCTTCCTTGCTGTATACGAAGCACTTCTGGCTGGTTTGTCTGCGGGGGTATGTTTTTGTATAGGGGTTGCTGCGGGGGTTATGGGTAGGACTTGGTTGGTACGGGTGCTGCTAGTAGTAGCGGCGGTCCGTAAAGTAGACGTTTAAGTCTATTTGTGGATATTAAATATCTGTAATAAAGGCTTGCGTGCTGCCTGGTGGGTTTAAGACTTTGTACATTATAATAGAGGAGCGTAGATTATTAATAAGGCCAGCTAAGGTATCTGTAGGCTTATAGTAGGTGTACTTACAGGGCTCTACTTCCTGGCAGGCTGTAATAAGTTTATTGTACAGGAAGTTGTCTGTTCAAAGCTTAGCGTTAAGGCCGTGCTATAGGTGCCGGAGGTCTTTAATAAGAATTTGTAGGCACTCTATAGTCAATTTTTTAGTGTTCTTGTCGATTACGGTCTGTAGCTTGGTTGCATTCCATTAGGTAAAAATATTACGCTTATATTCCGGTCCTTTAAAGTAGTTATAGGTAGCTTTACATAGCTTATTAAAGGGAACACCAAGGGGGTTACTTTTGAGGTTGGTATAGTAGTGGTTAAGTGCTAGGCCGCGCAGCATAGTAGAGTAGGCTTGGCTAAACTTCTGTTTAGGAATATCGGCCTTCTAACAGAGGTCCATAAAGATGGTTAGTTTAAAGTCAAAGTTGTCGTTTTCACCGCTATACTTGGATTTGTTGGTGTAGAGCTTAGCTAGGTTGGCTAGCTCCTTGCTATAGGTCTTTACTTAGGTGTGTTGCGGATCTATAACTTACAGATCTATGGCTTGCGGATATATGGCTTACGGATATATAGTTTACGGATATATAGCTTGCGGATCTATAACTTGGGCAGGTTACGGATCTGTAGCTTTGTCAACAGAAGGGTTTTAGTCCGTATTTTGGTTTACGGGGGTATTACAGTCCGTAACTTGGGTACTGGGTATGCTTTGGCCTATAAGATTAATTCCAAAATCGCTTGGGTTTATAGGACGAATTTGGTTAAGTAGGTCAGATATAAGGCTAGCGATACTATTAAGTTTAGGAGAAGCAGAGAGATTATTTATAGCTTTAACCTAGTCTAGGATTTTCTCTTTAGTCTATTCCGTTTGGTCCTCCTCCTGTATTATATTATATAAGGACCGTGCAACAGTAACTTGTTTATCCTTTTCAACCTATACACCTTGGTGACGTAAAAGGGTTCATAGGTTATAAATAGCAGTAGGGTTACAAGCCTTAAGAATAGCTTCCGTAAAGTCCGCAAAGTCTTCCTTATATTGCTCCCATAGGTCGTCGTTCAGAAGCTTATAGTATCCGTATTTAAGGATTTTGAAATTGATGTAGTCATTAACATCATCTGTAGATGTAAGGTTGACTCCTTGGCTCCACTTCTTTTAACCTTTACTGATTTGCTTGCTTGTATCTGCCATATTGTGTAGTATTATATGTCTATATAAGCTGTGGCGGGTCATAGTAGCTTATAGCAGGTAGGGGAGGTCTTGTAACGGTCCGTAAAATCGATTAGCGGGTCTATAACAGTTCAAGGGGTCTTGTAGTGGTCCGTAAAGGTGATTAACAGGTCCGTAACGGTTCGTAGAAGGGTAGGGGTCTCCGTAAGGGGTCCGAAAAGAGGTTGGGGGTATTAAGGGAGGGTGTAGTAGGAATAGGGGTTTGAGGTTTAAAGAGGGTTGAGGATAGGGGGTTCTGTAAAGGTCTATATTCGCGTCTATAACTTCCAGTAAACCGTACTAAGACTTGAATAAGTATATAGAGTTGGTGATAGTCCGTAATCCCTAACTTCTGACCTTCTAGCAGGTCGTACTAGGAGTCTGAATGGGTAGTCGCTGTTGTATATATCGCTTGGTGGGAGGTGTCGAGTGATTGCTAATCTGTGCGCGCTTACTAATCAGTGTTTGTACTAACTTAATAGCATGAGTGAGTTGTATCCCGGGGCACGAAATACGTATAGTATTGTATGCTCTTTGGGATGGTGGTGACTGCTGATTGTATGAAGCAGACTACGTGGTCTATATACTGATGCGTCCTCCCCCTAATTAGTTAGTGCTTTATAAGTGCACTAGACGCGTAAGCGAGTGGTTGGTGCACCGAACGCGTAAACGCGTACCTGGCGTACCGAACGCGTAGGCACGCGGTTGGTACGATAGGTGCTGTAATTATACAATATCTTTTTATCTCTCCCTAGCAATAAAGGCGTCCCTCTATTATGCTTAAAGAAAAAGGTCCGAAAAGGTTTTATAGATTACTTACTTCTATTTCGCCTGTCGCTATTATAAATTTAAGGTATAGCATAAGACGTTTTAAACTATTAGTGCTAGTAGACTCTCTTATCGTTATATAGTATATTCTACTATAGATAGGCATCTTACCTAACCCCTTTAGATTTAGGAACTTATAGCTAATACGCCGTTAAGTTAAAGGTGCCATAATACCCCTAGCACATCCTATAGAATTCTTACTAATTCTAAGGTATGCTAACTTTAAAACGTCTGCCTAGTCTATAACCTAGTTTATAACTATATCCTACAGCTCTGTTATTATAGTGCTTCGTAGCTATATTGCTAGGACCTCTAATTTACTACGAAATTTAGTAGTTTTAAAAAAAGAGTCGTCTTTTTTTAAGCAAATTTTATAATATAGGGATTATTTCCCCTATACTATCCTAGATCCTCCTAGTCTTATAATCCGGATATCTCAATAACCTATTAGCGGGATTTATCTTTTCTAGATAGTATATAATTTTAAAGTTATACTATAATAGTACCTCCTCCAATCTAGTTTATTAACCGCTTAACACCTTTATAGTTATAAAGTATTTTAGGTTATTATGGCCTATAAGGACTTTAATAGGATAATTGCTTTTTATATAATAATATCGCCAGTAGCTCCTAGTTATGCGTTATAAAACACTATTTTATAGGGGTTATTTTCCTTAACTAAAACGCTATAGAATGCTATTTTCCGTCTTTTAATTAAGATATAATTGCCCTTAAGGCGAAGCTAGATGTATCTGTTTTAAGGTATATATATAGCTCCTAGTAGAAGTATATTAGGATTAGCACTAATATAAATAAAGCTCTTAACGGGTCTATAGCCTACTTAATAGCGTCCTTAAATATAAAGGGTTCTATTTTCTTATTATTCTTAGATCCCTTTAGCAGATTACTAATTGGGAATACTACTTATATATAGTAAACAATAAACGTTTAGTAAAAGTTTGCCGTGCCTAAGAAAACCTATACTTCTCTAAATATTGTAGGGTAGGGTTATTTCCTAATAGCGTCTACCTAGCCTTTCTCTATTAATACTTCGTTAACGCTAATAATAAAGCCTAGAAAATTAATACTAGTAGTATAAAACCTTTTTTTTTAGGTTTATATAGAACTTATATTTCTATAGTCTTTTTAGTACCATTTATACATGGTACGTATATACTTTATAGTTATTAAAGTAGACTATAATATTATTAAAGTAAACTATATATATCGTGCCCAATAGGCCTAATAATGCCCCATTAATATAGGCCTAAAATATTACCGTTGCGTTAGTAAGCCCAAATGGCATCACTAGGTACTTAAAGTAGCCGTACTATATTTAGAACGCTATTTTCTATTTATTGCCGACTTTAATCCGGGTTTAATAGTATATATCTTTTAAATCTAATTTCGTAAATATCTTTACGCTCAATAGTCTGTTAATAAGCTCCCCTATTAAAGATAGTAGGTAATATTACGGACCTTAATTAGCAGTAGTATAACTACTAAGAGAGGATATAAATAGACTAGTAGTGGAAGCGCGGGAGGCGTTAGAACTAGTTAAACTATAGAATAAGGGGTAGCTAAGTTATATAATAGATCACGTTACCGGTTCGGTATATAAAATCCATAGAATCTCTAAGGAACGTTATACACTAAACGTACCTCGCATACCTTACGTACTTAGTATTTCTTAGGCGTAGTATTGTGTATTTAAAGGATTATAGTCCCTACCTAGATAGTTCCTTTCTTTATAGTGAATCTTAAAATATAATTAGAGTTAATATATTTAGGCAACCACTTTACTAGTTATTATTATATTATTAACTTCTTGTTTACCTATATGCCTAGCCCATTAATAAGTCTACTATAGTATTTCCTATAAGGCTTCGTTATATATTTACTACCTAGTTATAGTATTAATAAAGTCAAATAATATGCTGCTAAAAGCACTAGTTATAACGCTATTAATAGTAGTAACTATCTTAGATACTAGTAGGGATATTAGTATAAGGGACACTAACTTATAACTTATTACGGTTAGATAGTTATAGGAAATAGTTAATTAATTAACGGATAACGTATTCTACCATTAAGTAAGCCAACCCATCGAGCGAGCCATCTCAAAACCCCACAAAAAACTAGAAAATCCATATCTTAATATCTCAACAACCACCAAATAATAAATTCTAATAATTTAGATTTAGACTTTTATATATACTCTATAGCTTCTATTAAAGTTGCATTATAAATAGTTTAGTGGTTTTTAAGATATAGTAATTTAGTCTTATTTTAGCCACCAAAATTTAATATCTTAAAAACCACTAAACTATTTATAATATAACTTTAATATAAGCTATAGAGTATATATAAAAGTCTAAATCTAAATTATTAGAATTTATTATTAAGTGGTTGTTAAGATATTAAGATATGGATTTTCTAGTTTTTAGTGGGGTTTTGAGGTGGCTCGCTCGATGGGTTGGCTCACTCGATAGTGGAATACGTTAATAATTAAATACTTAAAGATAGTGTCGGAACGTTAGTCATGTGACGTGGTCACGAGACCACGAAGTGAGACTAGCTAGTCTGACCTTGGAGCAACCCCTTACTTCTAGACATCAATCAACAATAACTACCAACTTCAACACCGCATACGTACCACTACAAGTGATATTCGTGCACGTTGATAATGCGAGTATACCGACAGATAGAATTAATGGAATTAGAGTAGTAAAGGTTAAGTACTATTAGTTAAGCGATTCTTAGGGGAGAAGTTAAAACTTAAAGGGTTTCTTATATAAATGCGCGTTAAGGTAGTATAAGAGGTATAAAGCTTACTATACTAATAGATTAAATAGTTTATGCGGGACTGTTCTTAACAGAAAAAGTATTAGAGTGGTTTAAACCTTACTTTACTAAGATATAAAAGCATAAAGATATGACTACTAACTAAGAGGTTAAGTACATATTCTTAAGCGTAGGCTTGTTACAGCAGCAGTGGTTTCTAAGGAGGTCAAAAAGTAAGGTAGCAGAGCACCATAAGTGACTCGTAGGCGCTAAGTAGGCGAGTCCCAAAAGGCGGGGAGATGGGTTACGGGGTTTTCTTAAATGGAGTTTTCTCCCCATATGTAAATAAGGAGTAGTCTATATGGGCCCAATAGGGATCCGAATCGGACGTTAAGCAATGAATAATAATAATAATAATATATATTCTTAAGCTAGTAAGGGTTCGCAAACCAACTTATATAAATATTTGGTAATCTAAAGGTAATAATAATAGTAGAGTAAAAGCTTTAAAACCTAGTATAACGAACCTTGGCAATTAAGTATATAATATAGTTCTAAATACTTACTATATAGGTTAAATAGAATAATAGGGCGCTTATAGCACAGTATAAATAGGGACTTAAAGTAAAAGTCTAGGACGCAATTATCCTAATAGAAGATACGAATACCCTAAGGGAACTAATTGGTTAAGTAATTAAGATTAATAATAGGATTTACTAAAGAGAATAAGCTAAGAAAGGCTAGGATAGAGTTCTATAGTTATATAAGGCGTAGAGTGTGTAACAATAGATATAGAGTTAAAAACTATAAAATGGTAGACTAGAGCTAATGGACCTAAGCGGTACTAAAGAATCTAGAAAGTAGAATAAGACACTATAGAAACCTAGAGGTTAAGGATTAAGTAATTATAAGACTAAGTAATAGAGGCTAAACTAGGGATCTTAGTAGCAAAAGACGTTTAGGTGGACTCTATAATAAAAAAATAGTTTAAAAAAGAGCTTCTATAATTGTAGAAAATAGGGTTATTTTGCTAAACACTATAGAGGTAATTAAAGTAATTACGCGGTAAAGGGCACTAGGTCGTTAAAGTATAATAATATAGATATAAGTATATTGCGCGGGACTAAGGAGTGTTTAATTAAGCACTTTATATTTTATTACAATAACGTATACTAAATTTATAAGGACGCCAAGTATGGTGCAAGCTATTGGCCATAGGAGCTAAAGTTATTGGAGTTTAATGGAACTAACAAACTATTATATAGATTGGATATTAAAGACGATAAGTTTAATATAGGCAAAATATTTACTAATAATAAGGCAACAAAGGCAGCTTACTTAGAGTATATAAACCTTAAAGATATTATATTAGAAGTAGAGACTAAAACCGCTATAAAGTAAGGTTTAGTAACGGGCATTATAACACCATTAGATACGGCATCTATTGCTTTATAAGATGGAAGGAGTAATACCTAAGAAAGGTTAAGCAAGTAAATAATTGCTAGTGCTAGCTCACTACTTAATAAAGGTAAAAGGCTAAAGGTCTAAGATTCTTAAGAGGAGATACAAAAGGCTTAAGATTTTTAAGACAAGATAAGATAGACCTAAGAACCTATAACGGACAAAACCCAATAGAAGAGGGTAGCAGCTTAGTTTAAAGATAAACAAATAAGCACGGGATAAAGATTCCTAGGGAGCTAAGATTTTAAAGAACGAATAAGGTTTATAATAGTTCTAGGAGAATATAGTATTTAGCCTAAAGGTTAAAAAGGTAATATAACAGTTAAACAGTATAAAGACATTAAGAACCTGTTTATAATGCGTAATAGGGTAGAAACTATAAAGGAGTTTAGATAAAGAATCCTTATATAGTAAGAACAAAAGTTAGACTAGAGATTAACTATATTAGGTTATATAAGGGACAGAGAACCTATATAAAAAGTAACTAATAGGCTAAGAGTAGGTATACTAAAAGCTAAGTGGTTAAAGGACTTAAAATAAGAAGAGAATCTAGGGATCCTAATGCAATTTACAGAGCGATATATAAAAGGTTACAATAATATAGCAATAAAAAGATACTTTCTTATAGATAGATTGTATATACTTATAGAGCTATACTAAAAGAAGTTTAGATAACGTAAAAATAATAAGTAGGAAGATTTCTGCATATAGCTAGATAAGAAAGCTATATTAGATTAAACTATATTAAAAAGATAAATAAGTTACATTAAAAGAGCATTAATTATAATATTAAAGAATTTAGAAGAACAAGCTATAGACTAGAGAGAGATAATATAGGTATTAGTACTAGTAAACAATATAGCAGCAACTAGATTAACAAGGTAAAGGTTTAAACTTAAAGATAAAAACAAACTAAGAGTTAACCTAAAGTACCTAGCGTATTATATATTAGAATAGATTGCATATATTAGCATAGATCGCATATATAGATAATATGTATAATATATATAGAGCACTAAAGGATAAATATCGTAAATACCTAATAAGGATGTATTGGGCACTAGATAAAAGAAAGTTTAGGAATACTAAGTATATATATAAATAGCACCTAGTAGAAGTTTAGGAGTTAGATAACTTAATACTTTAACTAGGAAGATTCTTTATAGAAAAATGCTTAAACGGACAATAGTAGTGGAAGTACACTAAAAATACGTATCTATAGCATATTAAGGAAAAGAAATAAAGTATTGGCCTAAGGAGGACTAAGTATAATTAGAGTCTAGCAGCTAATAGTTAGAAAAAGGCAAGGCCTATAGAACTAGAGAGAGCTAGTAGTAGAGCCTTAGACCCTTAAAGGAATTTAAGGGCGATACCTAAATTTATAAGTAAAATAGCAAGATTAAAAGTATAAGGCGCTTATAGATAGTAGATTAATAAGAAACCATATATTACTAGTAGAAGTTAAAAAAATAGGGTTACTATATAAACAGAAGGAGCACTTATATCCGTTAATAATAATTTTAGAAGATTTAATAGCCTATAGAGAGGGTATTATTATTCTTAAAATAGGACCTATTTAGATAACTATTGTTATAGACGGTTTAAGTACAATGCTATAACTACTTAGAGAGGAGTTGGAAGAAGCTAGTTAGTTAATAAGAGCACGGTCTAGAATGGAACCCATAGAACTATATAACAAGGAATGGTAACCAAGGTCACATAATGTTGTACGCAGTGTATATATTATATAAACGGAACGTACGTATAACATATATATAGCGTGTCTTACGTATAAGGAGGGTTTCTTAGAAGTATGGATATATATTTAAAGGACCATAGTCCCTACCTAGATAGTTTCTTTCCTTATAGTAAACCTTAGAATATAATTAGAGTTAATCTATTTGGCAACTACTCTACTAGTTATTTCTATTGTTGTATTATTAACTTCCTATTTACCTACGTACCCAGCCTATTAGCAAGTCCACTATAGTATTTCCCATAAGGCTACGTTATATATTCACTACTAAGGTTACGGTATTAACAAAGTTAAACAATATGCTACTAAAAGTACCAGTTACGACGCCGTCAAAGGCACCAGTTACAACACTATCCACAGTAGCTATAACCTTAGGAACCAGTAGGGACACTAGTATAGTGGACACTGATTCGCAGCTTATTACAGTTGGTTAGTTATAGGAAATAGTTAATTAAATAACAGATAACAATTAAATACTTAAAGAAAGACTTAATAGAATTAGAGCAGCTAAGGTTAAGCTACTATCTATTAAACGGTTCTTAGGAGAGAAGTTAAATGTTGCGGACGCTTTAAGTACGATGTTACAACTACTAGGAGAGGAGTTGGAAGAAGCTAGTTGGTTAATAAGGGCACGGTCTAGGATAGATCCGGTAGAACTATATAACGAGGAATAGTAACCAAGATCACGTGGTGTGATCTATATAATCTGTATAATCTGTAAGATCTGTAACAGAGTGAATAGAGTAGATAGAGCGGACGGAGCAAGGACTTTCTTAGGCGTATGGTTGTGTATTTAAGGACCCATAGTCCCTACCTAGATAGTTCCTTTCTTCGTAGTGAATCTTAGAATATAATTGGAGTTAATCTGTTAGGTAACCACTCCACCAGTTATTATTTGTTACTGTTACGTTGTTAACCTATTTGTATATCTACACACCTAGCCTAATAATAAGTCTACCATAGTTCCTGCTACAAGGCTTCGTTACACATTTACTACCACGGTTATGGTATTAACAAGTCAAATAACATGCCACTAAAAGCACCAGTTACGACGCTATCTACAGCAGCAACCACCTCGGGTATAAGTGGAGACACTAGTATAGTAGATACTAGCTCATAACTTGCTACAGTAGGTCAGTTACAGGAAATGGTTAATTGGTTGATAGATAATAATTAGTTACTTAAAGAACAAATTAATGGAATTGGAGTAGCTAAGGTTAAGTTACCCTTAATTGAATGGTTCTTAGGAGAGAAGTTAAAACTTAAAGGATTCCTTACGCAAATGCACTTTAAGGTTATGTAAGAAGGGGCAAAGCTAGCAATACTAGTAGACCAAGTGGCATATGCAGGATTGTTCTTAACAGGAAGAGTACTTAAGTGGTTTAAACCTTACCTTACTAAAATCTAAATAAACAGAATGATAACTACTAACTAAAAAGTACGGTTTATGTTTACTAATTAGAATAGGTTTGCGGAGAGACTAACGCAGATATTTAGAGACCTAGAAGTAATAGCTATAGTAAAACAAAAGCTTTAAAACTTGGTATAGCGTTTTTTAGCAATTAAGTACATAACGTAGTTTCAGACACTTATAACATAGGTCAAGTGGAACGATAAGGCGCTTATAGTACAGTATAAACAGGGACTTAAGGCTAAAGTCTAGGACGCAATTATCCTAATAGAAGATGCGGAAAGTCTATAAGACTTAATAGATTAATTAATAAAGATTAATAATAGGATCTATTAAAGGGAACAAGCTAAGAAATGGCAAAATAGAGTTCCATAGTTGTATAAGGCGTAGAGCACGCATTAATAAAGTTAAAGTTAGAAACTATAAAATGGTGGGCCAGAGCCAATGGACTTAAGCGGCACTAAAGAATCTAAAAGATGGAGTAAGAAACTATGGAAACCTAAAGGTTAAGGATTAAGTAATTATAGGACTAGGGAGCAAAGGCTAAACCAAGGATCTTAACAGTAGAAGACGTTTAGGCAGACTCCACAATAAAAAGATTAGTTTAAATTAGGAGCTTATATAAATTGCGGAAAATAGGGTTATTTTGCCAAAGATTATAGAGATAGTTAGAGTAACTATATGGTAAAGGGCACTAGGTCGTTAGAGTACAATAACGTAAATATAGGGTTATTACGCGGGACCAAGGAGTATTCAGTTAAGTACTTTGCGTTTTATTATAATAACGCATGCTAAATTTATAAGGACGCTAAGTACGGCGCAAGCTATTGGCTATAAGAGCCAGAGTTAAGAGGACTTAAGGAAACTAAAGAGTTAGACAAAGAATAAGATCGACTCTATAAGCTAGATTAAAATATCACAGTAATATATAGATAAAGACTAGCAACAATAACAATAGAGTTAGAGTACTTATTAATTAATAGCGATAAGGAAGAATAAGAGGCTAACTAGGGGCACTTAAACCTTGATAACGCAATAGAAGCAGAGACTAAGACCACTATAGAACGCGGTTTAGTAACGGGCATTATTTTTTATTTTTATTTTTATATCCATTGTATTATACTACGTACAATACTGCGCATGCAGCCTCTAGGCTATGGCGCTATAGTTCTATATACATGAATCCTTTCTAGGCAGCTTAACATGTACTAGTAACTATGTCCTAGTAGTTTATAAACCTCTAAACTAGAGGTTTACCGTTTCCTAGTAAAATACTAGGCTACGACAACTATTAGGTAGTTTTACAACAGTAGAAAAACGGTAAAGAAAACGGTAAAAGAGTCCTAACGCCTGCCCCTGTACTTTTTATAGTTTATTTCTGTCCTTTTGCTCACTACTGTCTATTTACTAGGAGTCTAGTAGGAGTTACCTCCTTCTAAAGGTCCTGCTTCCATTATCCACTTTCTAGTAGCTATTTTCGTCCTACTTAAAAATAGAAAGAGCGCCTTTCTTCCTTTCTCTGTACAAAAGAGCTTCTCTAGGGAGAGAGAAGAGCTTAGTTGTTTTTGCATTTCTTTTCTTTCTTCCCAGTATAGTCTACATTCTAGTAATAGGTGCTTAGGAGTCTGTATAGCGCTACAGTCCTTAAAGCATTTACCTTCTTTATCTATCCCAATTGTCCTAAAGAAGGACTTAAAGAAGCCTTTTCCTAGTTTTAGTTGAAAGAAGGCTGATTGGAGCCTTTTAGGATATTTATCCTTAGGGGCTTTAAGAGAAAAGGAGTAGTTTCCTCTAGAGATCCTAGTATAGTATTTTCCTTTATTTTTTTTTGTTGCCAATTATTTTTCCACTATCCTAATATCTTTTCTCTTGCTGCTCTCCCTATATAGGCTAGGGATGTATAAGAAGATCGTACTTTTTTTCTAGAAAGGCCCTTTTTAGCTAGCTTATCTGCTATTTCGTTTCCATAGATTCCTAAGTGGCTAGGAACCCAATAGAAGTTAATAGAGATACCCTTACTAGCTAGATAGGAGCAGCTTTGCGTAATTTTAAAGACTAGTTCTTGCTCCCCTATAAGAGAATTAAGCTGTAATCTTTTAATAGCTGCTTGGCTATCTATAAAGATATAGACTTGTTTCTCTTCTAGTCTTTGTTGTTTTAGATATTCTAGGGCCCTATAGACTGCATAAAGTTCTGCGTCCATAATTTCCATATAAGGCCCTAGATTCCAATTTGTTGCGTATTTAATCCTATTTCTCTCCCCTATTTTACATACGGCTGCTGCACTCGATTTGCCATCTTTAGAGCCATCTGTATAGTATAAATCTACTAAATCCCATTCTAGGGATTCCTGTAGATTTTCCACTAGTCTTAAATGTTCTTGTGCAGCTTCTTCTTTACTACCTCTAGAGATAGAAAAGAATGCAGAAATAGGAGGAGACTACGGTTTTTGCCACTCTAGAGAGATTCTCTCTATTTTCCAATTTTGAATTAGTTGCTGGACTCTAGAGGCTAGAGATAGTAGTTGAGTTTTTGGCTGTAGAAGGTGCCTTATAGTAGAGTTTTTAGGGCTAGAACTAGAACTAGAACTAGCTAGTTCATCCCTATCCTTGTCAATCTCTTCTATATAGGCCTTCTTAACTACGTGGTTTTCTTTGAATTTTAGGATTCTTAATGCATAGCTATTGCAAAGTTTTTCAAATCTAATTCTAGGAGGAGGAATAGAAGCCTCGATTTCCATAGCTTGGGTAGGAGATAACGGGCATTATAACACCGTTGGATACGGCATCCATTGCTTTATAGGACAGAAAGAGCAACATATAAAGACAATTAAGCAAGCAGACGACTGCTAGTGCTAGCTTACTACTTAGTAAAGGTAAAAGGCCACAGGCTTAAGATTTTTAAGAAGAGATAAGAGACGCTTAAAATTCTTAAGAAGAGATAAGATATACCTAAGAACCCATAATGGACGAAAATCGATGGGAAAGGGCAGTAGCTTAGTTTATAAACAAATAAATAAGTATAGGACGCAAGTTCAAGAACTATAAGTTTAGAAAATAAGTAAGAATGTTAATTCTAGAAGAACGCAGTATTCAGCCTAAAGATTAAAAAGTTAATACTAAAATTAAGAAGTAAGAAGACTTTAAGGATCCAGCTATAAGACGCAGAAAATAAGAAAGCATAGATAAGTTTAGGCAAAGAATTATTATATAGCAAGAACAAAAGCTAGATAAGAGATTAGCTATGCCAGGATATATAAGGGACAGAGCACCTATATAAAAAGTCACTAATAGGCCTAAGGCAGGGACGCCTAAAGCAAAATAATTAAGTAAACTGGAATAAAAAGAGGATCTAGGGATTCCAACCAGATTTAAAGAAAGACATACTAAAGGATATTATAACGTAGTAATAATAAGGTATTTTCTAATAGATAGACTATATACACTAAACCAGTTATACGGAAAGTAGTATAGGCAACAACACAACAATAAATAGGAAGACTTTTATATATAGATAGATAAAAAAGTTATCTAAGACCAACCTATTATAGAGAAACGCATAAGTCACATTAAAGGAGCGTTAATTATAATGTTAAAGGACCTAAAAGAAGAATCCAGGGACTAAAAACGCGAGTAATAAATCTTAGTATCCATAAATAAAAGACTAATAGTTAAATTAGTAAAACAGAGGTTTAAACTTATAAATAAAGATAAACTAAGAGTTAACCCAAGTTACTTAGCACATTATATACTATTATAGATAGCTTATATGGATAACACGTGTAATATATATAGGACACTAAAGGATAAGAACCGGAAGTACCCAATAAGAATATATTAGGCACCCGATAAAAAGAAGTACAGAGATGCTAAGTATATATATAGATGGCACCTAGTAGAAGTATAAAGTTATGGGGACCTAACACTTTAACCAGAAAGATTCCTGACGGAAAAATACCTAGAGGGATAATAGTAGTGGAATTATCCAGAGAATACTTATCTATGGCATGTAGAGGAAAAGAAATAAACTAAGTATTGGCTAAAAGAGGACTAAGTACAGATAGGATCTAGTAGCCAACAGTTAGGAAAAGGGGAGGCCTATAGAACCAGAAGGAACTAGTAGTAAAGCCTTAAACCCTTAAAGGAATTATAGGTCAACACCTAAATTTATAAATTAAGTGGCAAGATTAATAGTTTAAAGTATTAATAGATAGTGGAGTAATAGGGAACCATGTATTACTAGCAGTAGTAGAAAGGATAGGGTTACTATACAAACAAAAGGAACACCTATATCCACTTATAACAATTTTAGGAGATTAGATAGCCTATAGAGGAGGCATTATTAATCTTAAAATAGGACCTATTCAGTTAACCATTAAAGGAAGAAATATTAAGATGTTTTTTAATATCCTACTATTAGGAAAGGATAAGGCGATACTAAAAATACCTTAATTACAGAAATACAATCTAAAGATTAATTGGGTTATAGGTTAGGTTAATATTAAAGATACTTAATAACGTAAAGTGCGACAGTAAACTAAAATAGTATGGTACCAAGTTGGAGCAATATATAAAGAAACTAAGTAAAGCTTAAGTTATATACTAAAGAGATACTATAAGTATAGTAAAAGGTTATAGTCACCAGAAAGTAAAAAGCTATTAAAGTATGTAGCATAGAACTATAAGATAAAGTTAGAACTAAAAACTAGTTTAAAGTTCTTTCTAATCTATAAGCTTACTAAAACCAAGTTAGTAGCGCTTAAGGAGTTTGTCTAGGAGAACTTACAAAAGGGATACATTAGACCGTTATAGTCATTAGTAGGATATCCAGTACTGTTTATCCTAAAGAAAAATGGAAAACTTAGGATGTATATTAACTATAGATAGTTAAACAGCATTATAAGAAAGGATAGGTATCCTTTACCCTTAATTAGCAAAATCTAAGATAGAATAGGCAATGTAAAGATCTTTATAAAGATAGATCTAAGATAGGCGTATCATTAAATTAGAATTAAGGAAGGCGATAAATAGAAGGCAGCCTTTAGGTTAAAGGAAGGACTGTATAAACTACTAGTAATACAGTTCGGGCTTATAGATGCACCGGTAATATTTTAGAAACGAATTAATAGTATATTAGGAGAACACCTTAATAAGTTTATTATGGTATATCTTAACAATATTATTATCTACTTAGAAAGTAAGGAAGAATATAGAGAACATATTAAGTGGGTTTTAAAGAGACTATAAAAAGAAAAGATGCCAGTAGTAATTAAGAAATGCGAGTTCTTTACTAGGAAAACCGATTTTATAGGATTTATTATTAAACTAAGAAAAATTAGCATGGACCTAAAGAAGGTAGAGGCTATAGTTAGTTGGCAAGAACTAGAGAATATTACACAGTTAAGATCGTTCCTAGGGTTTTATAATTACTATAGGAGGTTTATAACACAATGGTTAAAAAACATAGAGCTGTTTATAAGACTTATAAAAAAAGAGGAACTATAGATATGGGGTAATAAATAAAAAAAGTTGTTTAAGGAACTTAAGGAGTTATTTACCTAGTAACTAATCCTTAGAATCTATAGACTAGAGTTAAAAATAGTGGTCGAAACAAATATATTAGACTTTGCACTAGGAGTATATTTGCTATAGAGGCACCAGGACGCATGGTATCCAGTAATATACTACAGTTAAAAGATAACACTAGTAAAGTTAAACTACAATATCTACAATAAAGAGTTGCTAGGGATAGTTGCAGCACTTAAGGAATAGAGAAACTATTTATGGTTAAAACGGACTATAAGAACCTGACAGGATTCCTAATAATAAAGGAACTAAACAGAAGACAAGTTAGATAGGCAGAGATGCTTATAAAGTATTATTTCGAAATCTAGTATACTAAAGGTACGGAAAACGCAAGGGCGGATACACTTAGTAGAAAGGCAGAGTTATAAAATAAAGAAAAACTATTAGGAGCAATGCTATGCAGAGATAAGGATAGATTAATTAGGTACAATTATGCCAAAGTTACAGCAACTAGAGAAGAAAGCTAGACCTATAAGTTGCCAGAGAGCGAGTGGTTATAAAAGATCTAAAAAGCATAGGCAGAGGATCCAGACTTAGAGCAGTACAAAACTAAAAAGCTATGTACGTGCCACAGTTAGTAGCAAAGGAGTTCATTAAAGAATTTTACAAGGGAATGACATAAGGACACAATAGAGCTATGGGCTTAGTATTAAGACTTTAGGAAGAGTATATTATTTAAGAAATCTGGGGACTAGCGAGATAAGTTACTAAGGAATGTCTAGATTGCTAGAGAAACAAACTAATAAGGTATAAGCCGTATAGAGGGCTACAACCTATTAAAACACCAGAGAGACTATAGGAGGTTATATTATAGGACTTTATTATTAAGTTACTAAAGTTAAGAGATCCTATTACTGGATAAAATTATAACGCGATCTTAGTAATAGTGGATAAGTTAACTAAGTAGGGCTATTTTATAGCATATATAGAAGAAATATTAGCAGAAGATATAGCAAGAATCTATATTAAAGAGGTATTTGTAAGACAGAGCACTAAGTAAAATTATATTGGATAGAGATTTAAGATTTATAGTAGTATTCTAGGAGGTATTCTTAGCAGAATAAGGGGTTTAAGTAGTAACGTTAACTGCGTATCACCTATAGACAGATAGTTAAATAGAAAGGTTAAACTAGACGCTAGAATAGTATCTAAGGCATTATATTAGTTATGCACAGAATAATTAGGTATTATTATTACTAGTTATATAGTTTACATATAATGCTATACCATAGGAAGGGATAGGCATATTACCTTTTAAGGTAAACTATAGGTGTAAACTAAGAACGTTATTAACGCTATAATAAGTAAAGAAAACAAGTAGCACAGCTAAAGAAAGAATAGAGATGTTAACAAATCTCTATAATCACCTTAAAAGTATAGCAAAACTAGTATAAGAAAGAATAAAAAGGTACTATAATATTAAGAGATCTAAGGGACCAGATCTTAAAAAGGGAGATAAAGTGTGGCTACTATACAAAAATTTTAAGAGTTAATAATTATGCAAAAAATTAGACCATATTAGATTAGGACCATTTACAATTAAGGCAAAAATCTTAGAAGTTATATACAGACTTAACTTACTAGAGAAAATAAAAATCTACCCTATATAGTATATTGCAATACTAGAACTAGCATATGGGAATATTAAGCCACCAGTCTATAAGGCAGACACGTACAGAGGACAAGAAGAAGATAAATGGCAGGTTTTAAAGATTGTTAGTTATAAGGATGTTAATAATAAAATATAGTATAAGGTTAAGTGGATAGGCTATAATAAGACTACCTAGAAACTACTACGCAATTTAAGAAACGCTATAGGAAAGGTATAGGAGTATTAAAAGAGAATAGGTTAGGCAGCATTAATAAGAAAGAGTTGCTAAAAAATAAGTTACCTAAGGGGGACCTAAGAGGAACACCCGCTAAGGTATTTGGAGTTGTTTCCCTTACTAGGGGAGGAACTTCTATTCTTTTATTACCAAGTTCCTAAAGGCCTTGTTCCACAAGTTTCTACTCCTTAGAACACACCTTCTTACGCACCTTCTTAAGACGAATTAGTTAAGCGGACGCAGTAAGACAAGACTTAAGAGCCTATTATTAAGCAGCGGCAGCCTCTTACTTAGCGTTATGAAAGTAATAAAGGTTAGCCAGTGCTACTAAGAGCTTGTTATTAAGCTTTGCAGTGGCAGATTAAACGCAAGACCCTAAAATAGATTACTTAAGAAATATAAAGACTGTTAAGAGTAATAGGACACGTATATTTAGTATTAGAAACCAAGCAAACATTATAGGATAACCGAATATTTGCTTTAGTGCACTCTAAGTAGAAAGAGGGTTACTAAGACAAGGGACTTACTAGCACAATATAAACTAACCCCTCTTTTGCACAATAAGAATATGGGGATAGCATTATCTCACTAAGAGATAGTATTGTAGTAATGGTATAAGACTGATAAACAGTAGAAGAAGAAGAAGGAGCTTTAGGTATAATAAGTAAAAATATTAACCAAATTAATTAGACGGACATTACACCTCTAATAAACAACTTGGAGATATTAGGAATCTTTAAGGACGAAGATAAAGAGGAGGGAGATGGTATTATAGACGCTTTAAGTACAATATTACGACTACTAGGAGAGGAGTTGGAAGAAGCTAGTTGGTTAATAAGGGCATGGTCCAGGATGGATCCGGTAGAACTATATAACAAGAAATAGTAACCAAGATTATATAGTATAATTTGTGTAATCTATATAATCTATAAGATCTATAACAGAGCAAACAGAGTAGACAGAGTAGACGGAGCAAGGACTCTCTTAGGCGTATAGTTATATATTTAAGGACCCACAGTCCCTACCTAGATAGTTCCTTTCTTTGTAGTAAATCTTAGAATACAATTAGAGTTAATCTATTAGGTAACCACTCTACTAGTTATTATTTGTTACTGTTACGTTATTGACCTATTTATATATCTACACACCTAGCCTAATAATAAGTCCACCGTAGTTCCTGCTACAAGGCTTCATTACATTAAAACTTAAAGGATTACTTATATAGATGCACTTTAAGGTTATACAGAAGGGATTAAAGTTGGTAACACCTATAAACTAAGTGACGTACATAGGATTATTCTTAACTAGAAGAACACTTAAGTGGTTTAAACCTTACCTTACTAAAATCTAGCTAAATAGAATAACAACTACCAATTAAAAAGTATAGTTTATATTTACTAACTAAAACGGGTTCGCGGAGAGACTAATATAAATATATAGCAACCTAGAAGCAACAACTACTATAGAAAGGAAACCTCAGAACCTAGTATAACGCACTTTAGTAATTAAGTACATAATATAGTTTTAGACACTTATAACGTAGGTTAAGTGGAATAATAGGGCGCTTATGGCATAGTATAAATAGGGACTTAAAGCTAAAGTCTAGGACGCGATTATCTTAATAGAAGATATAGAAACTCTAAAAGAGTTAATATATTAGTTAATAAAGATTAATAATAGGATCTATTAAAGGGAATAAGCTAAAAAAGGGCAAGATAGAGTTCTATAGTTATATAAGGCGTAGAGTATATAGTAATAGATATAGAGTTAAAAACTATAGAACGGTGGGCTAGAGCTAATAGACTTAAGCGGTATTAAAGAATCTAAGAGATGGAATAAGAAACTATAGAAACCTAGAGGTTAAGGATTAAGTAATTATAAGACTAGGGAGTAAAGGCTAATCTAGGGATTTTATTAACAGAAGACGTTTAGGTGGACTCTATAACAAGAAGAATAGTTTAAAAAAGGAGCTTATATAAATTATATAAAATAGGGTTATTTTACTAGAGACTATAGAGGTAGTTAGAGTAACTATACGGTAAAAGGCACCAGATCATTAGAATATAATAACGTGGATATAGGGATATTGCGCGGGACTAAGGAGTATTTAATTAAGCACTTCGCGTTTTATTATAATAATGTATACTAAATTTATAAGGACGCTAAATACGGCATAAGCTATTAGCTATAAGAGCTAGAGTTTAGAGGACTTAAGGGAACTAAAGAGTTAAATAAAGAACAAGATTAACTCTATAAGCTAGATTAAAATATTATAGCAATATACAGACAAAGATTAGTAATAATAATAATAGAGTTAGAGTACTTATTAATTAATAGCAATAAAGAAGAAAAAGAGGCTAGCTAGGGGCACTTAAACCTTAATAACGTAATAGAAGTAGATATTGAAACCACCATAAAACGCGGTTTAGTAACGAGTATTATAATACTATTAAATACGGTATTTATCGCTTTATAAGACGGAAGGAGTAATATTTAAAGACAATTAAGCAAGCAGACAACTACTAGTGCTAGCTTACCACTTAAAAAAGGCAAAAGGCCATAAACTTAAGATTCTTAAGATAAGATAAGAGATAGTTAAGATTCTTAAGAAGAGATAAAATATACCTAAAAACCTATAATAGACGAAAACCAATAGGAAAGGGTAGTAGCTTAGTTTATAGATAAACAAATAAGCATGGGATAACAATTTTTAGGGAGCCAAGATTTCAAAGAATAAATAAGGTCTATAGTAATTCTAGGTAAACGCAGTATTTAGCCTAAAGGTTAAAAAATTAACATAGTAATTAAGAAGTAAGACAACTTTAAAAATTCTTTTAGAAGAAGAAAGCCAAAAGAAAGTATAGATAAGTTTAGACAATAAATTACTATATAGTAAGAACAAAAGCTACACCAGAGATTAGCTATACTAGGACGTATAAGAAGTAGAGCACTGGTACAAAAAGTTATAAATAGGCTAAGGGTAGGAACGCTAAGAGCCAAGTAGTTAAATAAACTAGAATAAGAAGAGGATCTAAGGATTCTAACTAGATTTACAGAAAGACATACTAAAGGTTATAACAATGTAGTAATAAAGAGATACTTCCTTACGGACAGATTGTATACACTTATAGAGCTTTACTAAAAATAGTACTAGTAGTAAGGAAATAATAAATAGGAAGACTTCTATATATAGTTAGACAAGAAAGTTATACCAGACTAGCCAATATTAGAAAAACAGATAAGTCATATTAAAGGAGCATTGGTTATAATATTAAAAGATCTAGAGGAATAGGCTATAGACTAAAGAAAGATAATATAGATATTAGTACTAGTAAACAATATAGCAACGTTTAGATTAACATAGAAGTAGTTTAAACTTAAGAATAAAGGCGAACTAAGAGTTAACCCAAGGCACCTAGCATATTATATATTAGCATAGATCGCATGTGTAGATAATACGTGTAATATATATAGAATACTAAAGGATAAACACCGCAAGTATCCAATAAGAATATATTAGATAATAGACAAGAAACGGTATAGAGATGCTAAGTATATGCATTGTTAGCACCTAGTGGAAGTTCAAGAACTAGGAGACTTAATACTTTAACTAGAAAGATTCCTTATAAAAAAATGCTTAGAGGGATAATAGTAGTAAAAGTACCCAGAGAATATTTATTTATGGCATGTTAAGAATAAGAAACAAACTAAGTATTAGCCGCAAAGGGACTAAGTATAGTTAAGATCTAATAGTTAACAGTTAGAAAAAGCGGAGGCCTATAGAACCAGAGGGAGCTAGTAGTAGAGCCTTAGACCCTTAAAGGAATTATAGAACAACACCTAAATTTAAGAGTTAGTTAGTAAGATTAAAAGTTTAAAGCATTAGTGGATAGTAGAGCAATAAGGAACCATATATTACTAGCAGTAGTTAGAAGGATAGGGTTACTATACAGATAAAAAAAAACACCTATATCTATTAATAACGATTTTAGGAGATCTAATAGCCTATAAAGGAGGCATTATTAATATTAAAACAGGACCTATTTAGTTAACCATTAAAGGAAGGGGCATTAAGATATCTTTTAATATCCTACTATTAGGAAAGGATAAGGCAATACTAAAAATGCCTTAGTTACAGAAATATAATCCAAAAATTAATTAGGTTATAGGATAAGTCAATATTAGGGATGTATAACAACATAAAGTGCAATAACAGACCAAGATAGTATGGTACTAAGTTAAAGCAATATATAAAGAGACTAAGCAAGGCTTAAGTCATATACTAAAGAGATACCATAAGTATAGCAAAAAGTTATAGAGCCTAAAAAGCAAAAAGTGTCACAGTACGTGCAGAGGGTCAACGAGGTAACTGTGACCGTGTATTATTAACAAATAATGTCGTATGAGGATCTATGTACAGGAGACGAGGCAGGTATATATACATGTTGCTTAGGGGTCAGGTCCGTGCTCATGCATACGCGTAGCCATAACAACGCGTCAGGTCAGTGCCGTGACAGTACATCCCCCTTCCTAAGGCGAGCTCCTGTGAGCTAAGTGACGGTAGTAAAAACACAGAAGTAAAAAAAAACAGACACATATATCCTCTTCCTTTTAGTCCTTAAGGGTCTTCGTCCTTCTAGTTCTCAGACCTCCTATATATCTACTATATCCCTCTCTGCTAGCACTTGTCTTGAGTGCTAAACGTAATATAAAGCTAAGGCGAAGGAGCGAAACCAATGTAGAAAACGACGGAGAATTTTTTGTTATAGGTTTAACCGTAGGGTGTAGGGCGGATATTAATACTTAAAAGGCTCGGAGTACGGAGATTGAGGTTGAGGTATAGATTTAAAAGGCTTGGAGTACGGAGATTGAGGTTAAGGTGTAGATTCTTGTCGCGGTAAACTTAAAGTATATCGTTGTCGAAGACGAAGATGGAGAGACGGAGACAGGGACGAGATTGGTAACCTATAGTCTTACACTATAATTAAGACACGAGGAATATAGCCTGCAGGGTATACTCCCTGCAGCTAGCCTAGGAAACTTAGATGCAAAGCAATAGCTAGGAATGGACTTAGAGACAGAGAAGAGATCGGTAACCTATAGTCTTACACTGTAATTAAGGTATAAGGAATATAGCCTATAGGGTGTCTCCCTGCAGCTGGCTTAGAAACTTGGGACATAAAGCAGTAGCATAGCTAGAAACAGACTTGGAGGACACTATAGTTAAAATATAAGAAATATAGCCCGCAGGGTGTCTCCCTGCAGCCGGCTTGGAAACTTAGGACGTGTAGATATAGGAAGGAGGATATTAGCTTGGGAACTTAAATGGATTTAATAGAGATTTTACTAGGTCGGTGTTAACGTGGAATAAGGGTAAGAATCCCGCCTGGGATAGGGTCGTAGCTTTGGAATGTAGCTTTGGAATGGTGGAAACGAAGCCCTACTAGGGGCGTAGGTGATGACACGATATACTATTATAGTACGTGCAGAGGGTCAACAAGGTAACTGTGACTGTGTATCATTGATAAATGATGTCGTGTGAGGATCTATGTACAGGAGACGAGGTAGGTATATATACGTGTTGCTCAGGGGTCAGGTCCGTGCTCATGCATACGCGTAGCCATAACAACGCGTCAGGTCAGTGCCGTGACAAAAAGCTATTAGAATATATAGTATAGGACTATAAAATAGAATTAGAACTAGAAATAAGTCTAAGGTTCTTTCTAATCTATAAGCTTACTAAAACCAAGTTAGTAGCGCTTAAGGAGTTTATCCAAGAGAACTTATAAAAGGGATATATTAAACCATCATAGTTATTAGCGGGATATCTAGTACTATTTATCCCAAAGAAAAATAGGAAACTTAAGATATGTATTAACTACAGATAGTTAAATAGCATTACTAAAAAGGATAGGTAACCTTTACCCTTAATTAGCAAAATCTAAGACAGGATAGGCAATGCGTAAATCTTTATAAAGATAGATCTAAGATAGGCGTACCATTAAATTAGAATTAAGGAAGGCAATAAGTAGAAGGCAGCCTTTAGGTTAAAAAAAGGACTATATAAGCCGTTAGTTATATAGTTTAGACTTATAAATACACTAGCAACATTCCAGAAACGAATTAATAGTGTATTAAAAGAACACCTAGATAAGTTTATTATAGCGTACCTTAATAACATTATTATCTACTTAATAAGTAAGTAGGAATATAAAGAATATATTAAGTGGGTCTTAAAGAGACTGTAAAAGGAAAAGATGCTAGTAGCAATTAAAAAATATAAGTTCTTTACTAGAAAGACTAATTTTATAGAATTTATTATTAAGCTAGGAAAAATTAGTATAGACCTAAAGAAAGTAGAAGCTATAGTAAGTTAGTAAGAACCAAAGAACGTTACATAATTAAGATTGTTCTTAGGGTTTCGCAACTACTATAGGAGGTTTATAGTATAATGGTTAAAGAGTATTAAGCCATTTACTAGACTTATAAAAAAGGAGGAACCATAGATATAGAGCAGTAAGTAAAAGAAACTGTTTTATAAACTTAAGGAGTTATTTACTTAATATCCAATCCTTAAAATCTATTAACCAAAGTTAGACATAGTTATAGAAACAGATATATACTAGACTTTACGCTAGGAGTATGCTTGCTATAGAAGTATAGAGATATATAGCATCTAGTGTAACAGTGCAAGTGTGGGAGAATTGAATGAATAACTTGATTGTAAATCTATGGAAATCAGGTGTAATATATACATAAGATTGGGTACAGGCAACAGAGACAGGTAGTAAGAAATACGAGATATACGAGGGTAGTGCTGACGCTGTCTTGGAGCCTTCCAGGCTGCAGTCTTGTAGCTCGGCCAGTATCGGTAGTCTGTTACATCTAGTAGCATACTATAGTTAGAAGATAACACCAGTAGAACTAAACTACAATATCTATAATAAAGAGTTGCTAAGTATAGTTACAGCACTTAAAAAATAGAGAGCATTCTTATAAGGCATAAAAAAACCATTTATAGTTAGAATGGATTATAAAAACCTAACAGGGTTCCTAACAATAAAGGAACTTAATTACAAATAAATTAGGTGGGCAGAGATACTTACAGAATATTACTTTAAAATTTAGCATATTAAGGGTACTAAGAACGTAAGGGCAGACGCACTTAGTAAAAAGGCAGAACAAAGAACAAAGAAAAACCATTAGGGCCAATGTTACGCAAAAATAAAGATGGGTTAATCAGGTATAATTATCTAAAGATTATAGCAATAAGAGAAGAAAGTTAGACCTATAAGACACCAAAGAGTGTATAGTTATAGAGGATTTAAGAAGCATAAAGTAAGGATCTAGAGTTAGAACAGTATAAGTATTAAAAGGCTATATATATACTAAAAGAAATTGCAAAGGAGTTTATAGAAGACTTTTATAAAGGAATAACTTAAGGACATAATAGAGCTACAGGCTTAGTGTCGAGACTTTAAAAAGAATACATTATTTAAGAAATTTGGGGACTAGTAAGATAAATTATTAAAAAATATATAGATTGTTAAAGGAACAAACTAACGAGGCATAAGCTATATAGAGGGCTATAACCTATTAAAATACCAGAAAGACTATAGGAGGTTATATTAATAATAATTCATTACTTAACGTCCGATTTGGATCCCTATTGGGCCCACGCGGACTACTCCTTATGTATATATGGGGAGAAAACTCTATTTGAGAAAACCCCATGATCTATCTCCCTGCCTTTTGGGACTCGCCTGCGAGTCACCTGTGGTGCTCCTACTACCTTACTTTTTGACCTCCTTGGGAACCACTGCTGCCGTAACAAGCCTACGGACGCGCTAGTATCACACACTTTACTCTACCACTGTAGAGTCATTAGGGGGCGCCCGTTGCTCGCCCCCCCCGCCCTCTATTACCATTTCCCTTGCAACCCGGAACTGGTTTAGTATATTTTGGCTAATAAGCTACTAGGTAACCGCCTTAAGGCCTTTTTATATTAAGAGCAGTGTATTATAGTTCTCTGTGCCAGCTACTAAGAGCATTGCTTCTTAGTTGGTGCATAAGGGGCATAATAGTATTACGTATTTTGGTGTCTGTCTTAGCCAGCTATATTTGTATCTTAGGCTACCTACTAGGACACCCACCCAGTAGAGCCAGTCTTTTAGTCCTATTATTCCTATTCTTAAAAGTGTTGCCATTATATTTTCTGCCTTTGTTAGGCCTTTTTGGAGCCCTAAAGTGTTTACCCCCTATGGCGTTAACTATGCTACGGCTTGGGTTCCTCTTGCCTTAGTTAACCTCTGTACCTTTAACTTCTATACGCCTCTCTAGCGTTAGTCCAACTAGTATTATATTGCGGTAGATGGTTTCCCGGCGTTCTTTTATGCTCTACTTTGGCTCCTTTCTCTCTCTTATTGTTATCTTTACTGGCCTCTTACGCGTCTCCCTTCCTCCTCTATGTGGGCCTGGGCCCTAAAGCAGCACTATTCTTCTTCTGCTTTCTTTACCTGTTTCTCTAATATATCTTCCCTACTTTGGGGTTATTGGTTTGTTCTCCTATGGGGCGCCCTAGGGTCCCTCCATAGTTTATTTAGGCGTGTCTTAATATACTTTATAACATTAGAGTTGCGTTTATTTTGCGCCCTTTGCATTGCAGCGGCTTTAATATATAGTTATAGGGGGGGAATATTGGCTTCCTTCTTAAGTAGTACTGTGGCCGTTCGCTTATATGCGCCTATTATACTCCGGAGGCAGGCTGTTTGGACCTTTTGGAGTGGTTTAAGGAGCGACTTAGGGGGGCCTTTCTCAGATTCTCCAATGGCCCAAATACTGGACCCATACGTCATGGTTGGCCAGACGACTGCTATATATAGTAGGCGTGACCTCTGGAAGCATGGACCCTATATAGACAGGTAGTTATATAGTAGAGTTTAACGTACCTGCTTATCTAGGCCTCTACCCCAGTTTTCTGGTATTTTTCCTAATACCTAGGCCTAAAGGCCTAGGGGCTTTCCATAAGCAGTTGGCTGCCACCACTATTCAAACGGGGAGTTTCACTAGTTCTTTTAGATATCTTATAACGGGTTACCCGAGTACCAGTCTACCCCCCAGCAGTCTGTATAAGAGTCTCCTCCTAGAGTTGGTACGCTTTCGCACGGCTTAGGAGCCTTCTACCTCTGGTTTCACGCCTCTTTTTATTGTTTCCGCCGGCATGGGCATAAGCTGCCATTTCCAGGGGTCGTGACTCCCGTTTTACGCGCCTACTGGCGTATTCCTACATAGGCGTCGTGGCTGCATCCTGCAATATAGAAGCCTTAGGTACCTTCTACAGTTAAGGCCTAGACTAAAAGCCTCCCCTGCCTAAGTAACTCCTGTTTGCTCCTTAAGCATATCTCACCGGCGAGCCGCCCTAAAGGCAAACGGTTCCGTCTGTTGATATACCAACACGCGCATCCGTTCTCTTAAGCCACATAGTAGTCTCTCCGGCCAGGACGTGATCCTGCCTGCCTACTAGGTGCACTAGGGGTCAGGGCCTAGTTAAGGGGTAAGGTCCCTAGAGCCAGCAGTGGCTACTACGTACTACGCCCCGCGGGAGGCTAGTAGTAATATAGGGGCGTAACACCCTATACTGCTGCCAGTTCCCATTTCGCGTTGCCTGTAAGAGTCTTCTTATAACAGGCCGACCGTGTCTTGTAGGAGAGGGGCCGTAGAGACACTAGGTCCCACTCCAAACAACCTACTCCCCCCTCTCCTACTAACCAAGCTTGTGTCCCCCCCTTTTATAAGCTGGCCTGTGTCTTTAACTGTCAAGTCCTTGTACAACTGGCCTGTGTTTCCCCTGTAGCCTCCCCTATATGTATGCATCAGGTTGCGTGCACCACGCCTATTAAGACCCTCCTATAAGTCGCCTTATGCATATGCGCATTAGGTTGCGTGCACCACGCCTATTAAGACCCTCCTGTGAGTCACCTGTGAGTCGACTGTGGGTCGACTGTGAGTCGACTGTAAGTTGAGCGCCATGGGGCCGTTGAAGCTGGCCTGTGTTTCCGCTGCCTAAAGCTTTGCCCGTGTTTCCACCTCGTTGAGCCGTCTGGTCGCCGTCGCGTTGCTGTCGCGTCGCCGTCGCGTCGCCGTCCACCAGGTCGCGCGCACCACGCCTATTAAGACCCTCTTCTGAGTCACCTGAGTGTACCGGATACCAGATAGGCCCTTATAGAGGGGCCTTAACGAGTTCTCTAGGCAGGGCCTTAACAAGTTCTTCGCGGTGGCCCCGGGGCCTTAACAAGTTTCGTACGAAGTATCTGCGACGCGTTAACCTTAACAAGTTCTTATAAAAGGAGGATCCCTACGCCCTCATCGCGCACACTTCGCGATCTCAGAGCTAGTGCAAGCCCAAGGGTGTCCTATTATACGCCTAGGATAGGAGGTTATATTATGGGACTTTATTATAAAGCTACTAAAGTTAAGAGATCCTATTACCGGATAAGATTATAACGCGATTTTAGTAATAGTAGACAAACTAACTAAGCAGAGCTACTTTATAGTATGTGTAGAAGAAATATTAGCAGAGGATATAACTAGAATCTATATTAAAGAAGTGTTTATAAGGCATAGAGCACTAACAAAGATTATATTAGATAGAGATCCAAGATTTATAGCAGTATTCTAGGAGGTATTCTTAGCCAAATAAGGGGTTTAAGCAGCAAAATTAATAGCATATTACCTATAAACAGATGGCCAAATAGAGAGACTAAACTAAACATTGGAATAGTATCTAAGGTATTATATTAATTATATATAGAACAATTAGGTATTGTTACTACTAGTTATATAGTTTATATACAATACCACACTATAAGAAGGGATAGACACGTTACCCTTTAAGGCGAATTACGGATATAAGCTAAGAACATCATTATTGCCATAATAAGTAAAGAAAATAAGTAGCATAGCTAAAGAAAGAATAGAGAACTTAATAAATCTTTATAATCACCTTAAAGAAATAGTAAAACTAGTATAGGCAAGGATGAAAAAGTACTACAATACTAGGATATCTGAGGGACTAGATCTTAAGGAGGGGGATAAAGTGTAGCTACTATATAAAAATTTCAAGAGTTAACAACTAGGCAAAAAGTTAGACCATATTAAACTAGGACTATTTATAATTAAGACAAAAATCTTAGAAGTTATATATAGACTTAACTTACCAGAAAAGATAAGGATCTACTCTATATAGTATATTGCAATACTAGAACTAGTATATAGGAGTATTAAGCTACTAGTCTATAAAGCAGACACGTATAGAGGTTAGGAAGAGGATAAATAGAAAGTTTTAAGGATTGTTAGTTACGAGGACATTAATAATAAAATATAGTATAAAGTAAAGTAGATAGGCTACGAGGAGACTACCTAGAAGCTACTAGATAACCTAAGAAACGCTATAAGAAAGGTATAAGAGTATTAAAAGAAAAAGGATTAGGAAGCATTAATAAAAAAAAGTTGCTAAAGAATAAGTCACCTAAGGGGGACCTAAGAGGAGCAGCTACTGAGGTACTTAGAGTTATTTCTCCTATTAAAGGAGGAGAACCTATTCTTTTATCGCTAAGTTCCTAAAGACCTTGTTCTATAAGTTTCCACTCCTTAAAACATACCTTTTTGCAAACTTTCTTTAAACAAAGCAGTTAAGCAGATGTAGCAATACAAGCCTTTAGGGCCCTCTGCTTAGCGTTATAAGATTATTCTAGATTAGCCAGAGCTTAAGTTAGCTTACTATTAAGCTTTATAGCGGTAGATTAAACCTAGGACCCTAGTAATAATTAACAAGGGTACTTAAAGACTATTAAGAGTAATAGGACGCGTATATTTAGTATTAGAAACTAAGCAAACGTCATAGGATAACTAAATATTTACTTTAGTACACTCTAAATAGAAAGAGGGTTGCCTAGATAAGGGACTTGCCAGCATAATATAAACCAACCCCTTTTTCGCATAATAAGAATATGGAGATAGTATTATCTTACTAAGAGATAGTATAGCAGCAATAGTATGAGTATGGCGTTGTGCTTATAAAGAAGAAGGAGCCTTAGGTATAATAAGTAAAGATATTAACCAAATTAATTAAGTAGACATTATACCTCTAGTAGATAACTTAGAGATATTAGGAATCTTTAGGGACAAAGATAAAGAGGAGGGGGATAGTATTACAGACACTTTAAGTACAATGCTATAACTACTTAGAGAGGAGTTAAAAGAAGCTAGTTGGTTAATAAAAGCACAGTCCAGGATAGAACCCATAAAACTATGTGACGAGGAATAGTAACTAAGGTCACATAATGTTGTATATAGTGTATATATTGTATAAACAGAACGTACGTATAATATGTATATAGCGTGTCTTATGTACAAGGAGGGTTTCTTAGGAGTATAGATATATATTTAAAGGACTACAGTCCCTACATAGATAGTTTCTTTCCTTGTAGTGAATCTTAGAATACAATTGGAGTTAATCTATTAAACAACCACTCCACTAGTTGTTTCTACTGTTATATTATTGACTTCCTATTTACCTACGTACCCGGCCCATTAGCAAGTCCACCGTGGTATTTCCTATAAGGCTACGTTATAACTATTAAAGGAAAATAAATTAAGATATCCTTTAATATCCTACTATTAGAAAAGGATAAGGCAATACTAGGAATACCTTAATTATAAGAGTACAATATAAAGATCAATTGGGTTATAGGTTAGGTTAATATTAAGGATATTTAATACCGTGAAACGTAATAGATTATTAAAATGGTATAGTACTAAGTTGGAGTAATATATAAGAAGACTAAGCGAAACTTAAGTTATATACTAAAGAGATACTGTAAGTATGGGAAACAACTATAGAGCCTAAAAAGCGAAAAGCTATTAAAGTATATAGCATAGGACTATAAGATAGAGTTAAACCCAGAAATAAGTCTAAAGTTTTTTCTAATCTATAAGTTAACTAAAGACGAGTTAAGAGAACTTTAGGAGTTTATTTAAGAAACCCTATAAAAGGGATATATTAAACCGTTATAGTTATCGGCGAGATATCTAGTACTGTTCATACTAAAGAAAAACCGAAAACTTAGGCTGTATATTAACTATAAATAGTTAAATAGTATTACGGGAAAGGATAGGTATTCTTTACCCTTAATTAGCAAAATCTAAAATAGAGTTAGTAATATATAAATCTTTATAAAGATAGATCTAAGATAGGCATACTATTAGATTAAAATTAAGAAAGGCAATAAATAGAAGGTAGCCTTTAGGTTAAAGGAAGGACTTAAGCTATTAGTTATGCAATTCGAGCTTATAAATATACTAGTAATATTCTAAAAGTAAATAAATAGTATTTTAGGAGAACACCTTAACAATATTATTATCTATTTAATAAGTAAAGAAGAATACGGAGAATACGTTAAATAGGTCTTAAGGAGACAATAAAAAAAGATGCTAGTAGTAATTAAGAAATGCGAGTTCTTTACTAGGAAGACCAATTTTATTAGATTTATTATTAAATTAGGTAAGATTTATATAGATCTAAAGAAAGTAGAGGCTATAGTTAGTTAGTAAGAACTAGAAAACGTTATATGGTTAATATTGTTTTTAGGATTTTATAACTACTATAAAAGGTTTATTATATAGTAGTTAAAGAATATTAAACTATTTATAAGACTTATAAAAAAGGAGGAACTATAGGTATAGGGTAATAAGTAAAAGAAGCTGTTCTAAAAACTTAAGGAGTTATTTACTTAGAATTTAATTTTTAAAATCTATTAACTAAAGCGAGATATAGTTGTAAAAATGGACGTATTAGACTTTATATTAGGAGTATACTTACTATAAAAGTACTAGGACGTATAGTATTTAATAGCATATTATAGTCAAAAATAACACTACTAGAACTAAACTATAATATCTATAATAAGGAGTCATTAGGTATAGTTATAGTACTTAAAAAATAGAAAGTATTTTTATAAGGTATTAAGAAACTATTTATAGTTAAAATAGACTATAAGAACCTAACGGGGTTCCTAATAATAAAAGAACTTAATTATAAATAAGTTAAATAGGTAGAGATACTTACGGAATACTATTTTAAAATTTAGTATACTAAGGATACTAAAAACGTGAGAGTAGACATACTTAGTAAAAAGGCAAAACTATAAAACAATAAGAAACTATTAGGCGTAATACTATATAAAGATAAAGACGGATTAATTAGGTATAATTATTCTAAAATTATAGTAACTAGAGAAGAAAAGACCTATAAGGTGCTAGAGAGTAAGTAGTTATAAAGAATCTAAAAAGTATAAAAAAAAGATCTAGGATATAAGAACTATATTAATAGAGAAGCGGTATATATCTCAAAGTTAATAGTAAAGGAGTTTATTAGTAAATTTTATAAAGGAATAATATAAGGATATAATAGAGCTATAGGCTTAGTGTTAAGACTTTAAGAGGAGTATATTATTAATGGAATCTAGGGGTTAGTAAGATAAACTACTAAAGAGTGCCTAAATTACTAAAGGAATAAACTAATAAGGTATAGCTATATAGGGGGCTATAACCTATTAAAATACTAAAAAGACTATAGGAGGTTATATTATAGGACTTTATTGTTAAATTACTAAAGTTAAAGGACTATATTACTGGATAAGAGCATAATATAATCCTTATAATAGTGGATAAGCTAACCAAGTAAGGCCACTTTGTAGTATATATAGAAGAAATCTTAGTAGAATATATAGCTAGAATCTATATTAAAGAAGTATTTATAAAATATAGAGTACTAATAAAATTATATTAAATAGAGACCTAAGATTTATAGCAGTATTTTAGGAAGTATTCTTAGCGAACTAAGGGGTTTAAATAGTAATATTATAACGGAACCTTGTAGCAGGAACTACGGTGGGTCCTATTATTAGGCTGGGTATATAGGTAAGAACAAATCAACAACATAATAATAACTGGTGGAGTGGTTGCCTAATAGATTAACTCTAATTGTATTCTAAGATTTACTATAAGGAGAGAACTATCTACGGTAGGGACTGAGGTCCTTTAAATACATAACCATACTCCTAAGAAATCCTCTCTTGTATATAAGGTATGTGTTATACATATTATACATAGACATATACTGCGTATACTCCGTACACTGCGTATAACATTATATAACTTACTTACTATTCCTTATTATATGGTTCCACCGGCTCTATCCTAGACTATGCTTATATTAACTAACTAGCTTCCTCTAACTCTTCTTTAAGTAGTTATAATATTATACTTAAAGCGTCTATAACACTATCTCCCTCCTCTTTATCTTTGTCCTTAAAGATTCTTAATATCTCCAAGTCGTCTACTAGAGGTGTAATGTCCGTTTAGTTAATTTAGTTAATATCTTTACTTATTATACCTAAAGCCTCTTCTTCTTTACAAGCGCAATATTATGCTCGCACTGTGGCCGCCATACTATTACTTAGTGAGATAATATTATCTCTGTATTCTTATTGTGCGAAAGCGGGGTTGGTATATATTGCGATGGCGAGTTCCTTATCTTAATAACCCTTATCTTGCTTAGAGTGCACTAAAGCAAATATTTAATCGTCCTGTAACGTTCGCTCTGTCTCTAACACTAAATATGCGCGTCCTATAACTCTTAGTAGTCTTTAAGTTCCCTAAGTAACTTATTATAGGGTCTTGTGTTTAATCTGCTACTATAAAGCTTAAGTCTAAGTTGGCCGCCATACGCGCTAAACTCTACCGTTCTGCTAAAGAGACCGCTTAGGCTCTTAAGGCTTAGCGTTACTCCTTTAAGTCTTAACAGACTGCGTTCGCTTGTTTAATCCGTCTTAAGAAGGTTTATAAGAAGGTTTATTTTAAGGAGTAGAAACTTATAGAATAGGGCCTTTAGGAACTTAGTAACGAAAGAACAGACCTTCCTTCTATGGAGAGGGAAACAACTCCGAGTAGCTTAGTAGGTGCTCCTCTTAGGTCCCCCTTAGGTAACTCGTTCTTTAGTAATTTTTCTTTATTAATGCTGCCTAACCCTTTCTCTTTTAATACTTCTGTACCTTTCCTATAGCGTTCTCTAGGTTGCTTAGTGGTTCCTAGGTAGTCTTACTATAGCCTATCCACCTTACTTTGTACCACGTTTTATTATCTACGTCCTTATGGCTGATAATCTTTGAAACTTGCTATTTGTCTTCTTCTTGCCCTCTGTATATGTCTGCTTTGTATACTAGTGGTTTAATATCTCTATATACCAGTTTTAGCATTATAATATGTTGTACTAGGTAGATCTTTATTTTGGCTAGTAAGTTTAACTTATATATAACTAATAAAATTCTCTATATAATTTTAAAAGGTCCTAGTCTGACATAGTCTAACTTCTTGCTTAGTTGTTAACTCTTAAAACTTTTATATAGTAGCTATACTTTATCTCCCTCCTTAAGATCTGGTCCCTTAGATCTCCTAGCATTATAGTACCTTTTTATTTATTCTTATACTAACTTAGCTATTTCCTTAAGGTCTGTATAAAGATTTATTAATATCTTTATTCTTTGCTTAGCTATGCTACTCGTTTTCTTTACTTAACGTGGTAATAATAACGTTCTTAGTTTATATCCGTAATTCGCCTTAAATAGTAATGTCCCCATTCCTTCTTATAGTGTTGCATTATATGCAAACTATATAACTGGTAATAACGATACCTAATTATTTTGTGCGTAATTAATATAATGCCTTAGATACTGTTTTAGTATCTAGTTTAGTTTTTCCATTTATCCGTCCGTCTACGGATAATACGCTGTAGAGGTTGCTACGCGAACTCCTTATTCTGCTAGAAACACTTCCCAAAATACTACTATAAATCTTGGATTTCTATCCAATATGATTTTATCTAGTGCTCTATATCTTGCGAATACTTCTTTTATATAAATTCTAGCGACATCTTCTGCTAACATTTCTTCTATACACGCTATAAAGTATCCCTACTTTGTAAGCTTGTCTATTATTACTAAAATCGCGTTGTGATCTTGTCCTATAATAGGATCTCTTAACTTTGGTAACTTAATAATAAAATCCTATAATATAACCTCCTACGGTCTTTCTAGTACTTTAACAGGTTGTAGCCCTCTATATAGCTTATGCCTTATTGGTTTGTTCCTTTGGCAATCTAAATACTCTTTTATAACTTATCTTGCTAGTCCCCAGATTCCTTAAATAATGTACTCCTTTTAAAGTCTTAACACTAAGCCTATAGCTCTATTATGTCCTTATATTATTCCCTTATAAAATTCCTTAATAAATTCTTCTGTAATGGACTTAGACATATATATTACTTCTCTATTTTTATATTACTCTAAGTCTAAATCCTTAGCTTATACTTCTTAGATCTTCTATATCTAATTACTTTTTAGTAATTTATGGATCTGGCTTTCTTTAGTTACTATAATCCTTAGATAATTATACCTAATTAATCCATCTTAATCCTTTTATAATAAAGCTCCTGACAGCTTTTTGTTACTTTATAGTTTAGCCTTTCTACTTAGAGCATCTGCTCGTGTATTGTCTGTACCCTTGGTATACTAAATCTCGAAATGGTATTTTATAAGCATTTCTGCCCATCTAACCTGTCTTTGGTTGAGTTCCTTTATTATTAGAAATCCTGTAAGGTTCTTATAGTCTATCTTAACCACAAATGGTTCCTCTGTGCCTTATAAGAATACTCTCCATTTCTTAAGTGCTATAACTATGCCTAGCAACTCCTTGTTATAGATATTATAATTTAACTCTAGTAGTATTATCTTTTAACTATAGTACGCTACTGGATGCTATACGTCCTAGTGCTTCTATAATAAGTATGCTCCTAGTGTAAAGTCTAATACATCTATCTCAATAACTATTTCTAACTTTAGTTAATAGATCTTAAGGACTGGTTCTTAGGTAAACAACTCTTTAAGTTCTTAGAACAGCTTTTTCTACTTACTACCCTAAACCCACAGTTCCTCCTTCTTTGTTAGCCTGGTAAATAGCTTAATGCTTTTTAACTACTATGCTATAAACCTCCTATAGTAGTTACAAAACCCTAGAAACAATCTTAACTATATAATATTTTCTAGTTCTTGCCAACTTACTATAGCTTTAACTTTCTTTAGGTCTATACTAATCTTTCCTAGTTTAATAATAAATCCTACAAAATCGGTTTTCCTTGTAAAGAACTCGCATTTTTTAATTGCTACTAGCATCTGTTCTTTTTGTAGTCTCTTTAAAACCTATTTAACGTGTTCTTTATATTCTTCCTTACTTGCTAAGTAAATAATAATATTATTAAAATATGCTATAACAAACTTATCTAGGTGTTCTCCTAATACACTATTAATTCGCTTTTAGAATATTACTAGTGTGTTTATAAGTCCAAATTGCATAACTAATAGCTTATATAGTCCTTCCTTTGACCTAAAGGCTGCCTTTTATTTGTTGCCTTCCTTAATTCTAATCTAATGGTATGCCCATCTTAGATCTATCTTTATAAAGATCTTCGCGTTGCCTATCCTATCTTAGATTTCGCTAATTAAGGGTAAAGGATACCTATCCTTCCTAGTAATGCTGTTTAACTGTCTATAGTCTATACATATCCTAAGTTTTCTGTTTTTCTTTGGGATAAACAGTACTAGATATCCTACTAACGACTATAACGGTTTAATGTATCCCTTGCATAAGTTCTCCTAGACAAACTCCTTAAGCGCTACTAACTCTGTTTTAGTAAGCTTGTAAATTGGAAAGAACTTTAGACTTATTCCCTCTTCTAATTCTATTTTATAGTCCTATGCTGTATACTCTAACAGCTTTTTACTTTCTGGTGACCATAACTTTTTACCATACTTATGGTATCTCTTTGGTACATAACTTAAGCCTCGCTTAGTCTCTTCGTATATCGCTCCGACTTAATACCATACCAACTTGGTTTGCTGTCGCGCTTTGCGTTATTAAGTATCTCTAATATTAACCTGACCTATAACCCAATTAATCTTTAGATTGTACTCCTATAGCTAAGGTATTCCTAGTATCGCCTCGTCCTATCCCAACAGTAGGATATTAAAAGACATTCTTTGTTACGGACGCTTTAAGTACAATGTTACAACTACTTGGAGAAGAGTTGGAAGAAGCTAGTTGGTTAATATAGGTACAGTCTAGGATGGAACCGGTGGAACTATATAACGAGGAATGGTAACTGAGGTCACGTGGTATTGAACGTATTAACTATATTAAACGGAAGGGACATTATGTTTAATATAGACAACACATACCTTACGTACAAGAGAGGATTTCTTAGGAGTATGGTTGTGTATTTAAAGGACCTTAGTCCCTACCATAGATAGTTCTCTCCTTATAGTGAATCTTAGAATACAATTAGAGTTAATCTGTTAGGTAACTACTCCACTAGTTATTATTATGTTGTTAATTTGTTCTTACCTATATACCTAGCCTAATAATAGGACCTACTGTAGTTCCTACTATAAGGTTCTGTTACACATTCACTACTAAGGTTATGGTATTAAATAAGATTGAATAATATACCACCTAAAGTACTAGTTGCAATAACGTCAATAGTAGCTACAACCTCAGGGCTAGGTGATACTAGTATAGATAATAGGGATTCTTAAGTGGTTACGCAAGGTTAGTTATAAGAAATGGTTAATTACTTATAAGATAATAGTAGGATACTTAAAGAACGCATTAATGGAATTGGAGTAGTAAAGATTAAGTTACCTTTAATTAAACGGTTTTTAGGAGAAAAGTTAAAGCTTAAGGGATTTCTTACGCAGATGCACTTTAAGGTTATATAGGAAGAAGCGAAGTTAGTAATATTATTAGATTAAGTAGCCTATGCAGGATTATTCCTAATAGGGAGAGTACTTAAGTGGTTTAAACCATATCTCACGGAGATATAGGCTAATGGCATAACAACTACCAACCAGGACGTACGGTACGTATTCGCTAGTTAGAATAGGTTTGCGGAATAGTTAATATAGATATTTAGAGACCCGGAATCTATAACTATAGTAAAACAAAAGCTTTAGAACTTAGTATAACGTACTTTAGTAATTAAGTATATAACGCAGTTTTAAACACTAGCTATATAGGTTAAGTGGAATAATAGGGCGTTTATAGTATAGTATAAACAGGGACTTAAGGCTAAAGTCCAGGACGTAATTATTCTAATAGAAGATGCGGATACTCTAAGGAAGTTAATAGACCAGTTAATAAAGATTAATAACTAAATCTATTAAAGGGAACAAGCTAAGAAAGGGTAAGATAAAGTTCCACAGTTATATAAGGTATAGAGTACGCAATGGCAGATATAGAGTTAAAAACTATGGAATGGCATGGAGCCAATAGACCTAAGCGGTACTAAAGAAACCTAAAAATAAGAAAAAAAACTATGGAAACCTAGAGGTTAAGGATCTAGTAATTAAAGGACTAAAGAGTAGAGGCTAAACCAGGGATTTTAGTAGCAGAAGATGTTTAGGCGGACTTTATAGCAAAATTAATAGTTTAGAGATGGAGCTTGCATAAATTGCGGAAAATAAGGTTATTTTGCTAGAGACTATAGAGGTGGTTAAAGTAACTATATAGTAAAGAAAACCAGACCAGCAGCGGACACATATATATAAAGGGACGATGGTGCACTGTAAGGAATAAAAGAATGTTCAATTAATAGTTTTATGTTTTGTTATAACAACGTATACCAACTTTATAAGGATGCTAAGTATGGCGTAAGCTATTGGCTATAAGAGCTATTGTTATCTAAATTTAGAGGAACTAACGAACTAGCTTATAGATCAGACATTAAAGATAATGAGTTTAATATAGGCGAAGCATTTACTAATAATAAGGTAACAAAGGCAGCTTACTAGAAGTATACAAACCTTAGAGAGATTGAAATAGAAGTAGAGACTAAGACTATTACCAAATAAGGTTTAGTAACGGGTATTATAACACCATTAGATATAATTTCTATCGCTTTACAAGACAATAGGAGCAACGTTTAAAAGAAACTAAGCAAGTAGAAAACTACTAGTACTAGCTTATTACTTAATAAAGGCAAAAAGCTACAGGCTTAAGACTCTTAAGACGAGATATAAAACGCTTAAGATTTTTAAGATAAGATAAGACATACCTAAGGACCTACAACGGATAAAAACTAATAGAAAAGGGTAGTAACTTAGTTTAGTAATAAACAAATGAGTATAGGACGCAAGTTTAAGAACTACAAGTTTAGGGAATAAATAAGAATATTAGTAATCCTAGATAAACATAGTGTTCAGCCTAAAAATTAAAAAGTTAATATTAGGATTAAAAAGTAAGATAACTATAAAGATCTAGCTGCAAGACACAGAAAATAAGAAACTATAGATAAGTTTAGAATAGGAATTATCACATAGTAAGAGTAAAAGCTAGATAAGAGATTAGCTATGCTAGGTTATATAAGGAACAAAGTACCCATATAAAGAGTTATTAATAGGCCAAGTGTAGGGACACCTAGAGTAAAGTAGTTAGATAAACTAGAACAAAAAGAGAATCTAGATATCCCAACTAGGTTTAAAGAAAGACATACTAAAGGATATTACAATATAGTGATAATAAGGTACTTTCTAATAGATAAACCATATACACTAAACCAGTTGTATGGAAAGTGGTATAGGTAATAATATAATAACAAATAGGAAGACTTTTATATATAGCTAGATAAAAAAGTTGTCTAAGACCAACCCATTACGGAGAAACGCATAAGTCACATTAAGGGAGTATTAATTATAATGTTAAGGAACCTAGAAGAAGGATCTAGGGACTAGAGAAGCGAGCGATAAATCTTAATACCCATAATAGAGATACTAGTGGTTAGGTTAACTAGGTATAGGTTTAAACTTAAAAATAAAAATAAACTAAAAGTTAACCTAAAATATATAGCGTATTATACACTATTGTAGATAGCTTGTATAGATAATACGTACAATATACATAGAGCACTAAAAGATAAGAACCGGAAGTACCTAGTAAGGATATATTAGGCACCAGAAGAGAAATGGTTTAGGGACGCTAAGTATATATATAGATGGCACCTAGTAGAAGTATAAGGTTAAGGAGACTTAATACTTTAACCAGGAAGATTCCTTACGGAAGAATGCTTAGACGGATAATAGTGGTGGGAGTGCTTAGAGAATACTTATCTATAGTATATAGAGGAAAAGAAACAAACTAAGTATTAGCCTAAGTTGGACTAAGTATAAGCAGGATCTAGCAGCTAGCAGTTAGGAAAAGGGGAGGCGTATAGAACTAGAGGGAACTAGTATTAGAGTCTTAGACCCTTAAAGGAATTTAAGGATAATACCTAAACTTATAAGTTAAATGGCAAGATCAACAGTTTAAGGCATTAGTAGATAGTGGAGTAATAAGGAACCACATATTACTAAAGGTAGTGGAAAGGATAGGGTTACTATATAGATAGAAGGAACACCTATATCCACTTATAACATTTTTAGAAGATTAGATAGCCTATAGAGGAGGTATTATTAATCTTAAAATAGGACCTATTTAGTTAACTATTAAAGGGAGACTAGTAAGAATGTCTTTTAATATCCTACCATTAGGACAGGATAAGGCAATTGTCATAGGACTCCTCTGTAATACCTTACACACGTCCACCTGTTTCCACCTGTTTCCACCTATGCAGCAAGAAGAGACCAACCACGAGACGGCAATCTGACGGTAATCTACGGCAATCTGACGGCAATCTGCCGCATTCTACCATATTCTGCTAAGTCCACCAAATCCTGCCAAGTTCTGCCAGGACCGCTACTCGAATCCTATTCTGCTCTATGCACGTGTTGACCAAGCAACTAAACTAGCAATATATACCCTTTCTTCCCGTTTCCTTACCTTCTCTCCTTGCGCAACGTCTTGACTTTATCATATAGTTTATATATATAGCTTAATAATATCTACTTTGCTATATATTATCACCACTTGTACTCACTCTATAACACTATATTACGTTAAAACCTATACTCCGCCCCGCCCTATTTAAAATACAGAACGACCTCAAAGCCCCTATAACGGCCGCCAACATTATATCCACACTCTGAGAACAATTGGCAGATATACAAAAGTCCTTTATAGACGCCCTTATATAAAACTAAGCTGCTATAGCTTAACAGTAAGCCAAACAAGAAGCACAGCACTAGAAAACAATTAAGGCCCTCTAAGAAGAAATCCGCACCCTTAAGATGCCCACGCTAAGCCCCTAAGACCAGTCACCATTACTAGAAGCTAATACACGGAACGCGAGCCCTAAACCAGTAATAGTCATCCCACTAGTAGAACCGACTACTGCGCCGCAACAATTTAAACAATTACTAGACCCTCCAATATTTACTAGTAAACAATAAGAACTCTAATTATTCCTAAGCTGGCTTAAAAATAAGCTAACTAGTAACGCTGACCACTACCTAACTAAAGCCAACCGACTCTGTTATGCCCTAAGTCAACTAGGAGGAGATACAGCTGACCTTATTAAACCTCTTTAACCGAACTTAGTACCAAGCCTAATTGTACTTTTTAAAGCTATATATAGTAACCCAAACCGCCAAGCTATTGCTTAGAGAAAGATAAACTATATAACTTAAGGAATAAAAAGCTTTCTAGTATACTTCTCCGAATTCAACCGTTACATAAAAGAAATAGGCTGGAACAACTCCGCACTAATTAACAGCCTTATTAAATCCCTAAGTCCTAAACTAAAAACCTCCCTAATAGGTATAGACCTACCAGGAGCCCTTAACGCCTACATAAACGTTATTAATAAACGGTATAATAATATACTACGTCTAATACCGAAGTCCGCTCCTTAATATAATACGACAACCCTATAAACGTCTACTAAGTTATCGTCTTAGCCTAAGCACCCTAACGCTATGGATATTGACACTAGAACCCTAGGATACGCCCCACTAGGGTCCTTTAAACAAGGACAACGCACTAAGCTAGGCCTCTGTTTTAAGTATAAAAGTAGCTTCTACCTCTCTAACCACTGCTCCGTCCCCCTACCCCAACGTAAATTACAAACAGCCAACACTAGCAGCTATTTACCGCATTAATCCTCCAGTTACCGTCCCTAATCTCTATCTAGTTCCAGCCCTATATCCAGTAAGCACCACTTACAAGGACAAAGCTACAACTAACATGCTATAAGAACTCCACCCCAATCGCCTCTAAAAGGAAGGTCCTGGAGCTAAGTTACTCTCTAGAATGGCGCTGCCTTAGGATCTTATTAAATGCTTTAGATGTCACAAACTCTAACTCTTAGGATCACAGCATAACCGTTAACTATTGTCTTTGGTAGAACAATTAATAGGTTAATGCTTAAGTCCTAATTAATATAGGAGCCAGTAGCACAGGATTTATTAACAAGATCTTTATATAAGATAATAGTTTTACTCTAACCCCCCTTAACCGGCATATTAACGTATTTGGATTTAATGGCAAACATACTATCTTAGGCCGTATTACCTACATAGTATTCCTAAGACTCTAATACCTAAACCATAAAGAACTAATTAGGCTTTTTATTACCACCCTAAGTCACTTAGTAATCCTTAGACAACCCTAGATAAAGCTATATAAGGTAACCATTAATTAGGACAACCTTAAGCTTCTATTTACCGCCTCCCATTATAAGCAGAAGTGTTTTACAACCCACTGCTTAGACCCTAAACCAAAATCTAGAAAATCCACCAAGATCCACTAGTCTAAAATTTCCACTAACATCCACCCTATACCTAAGAAATCCACCCGATTCCACCTACCCAAGAATTCCACTAAATTCCACTATAAGATTTCTACCAACGTCCACCAAGAACCCAGAAATAATATATAACTATATAAACTAACTCTAACTGCTACACCCCAAACCAAGCAGAAGCTTAAGCTTAATATATAAAAGTATTAAAAGAACTGGTACTCTACTATAAAAAGAATACTTAAAGAACCCAAACCTAAATCTAATACTAACTCCGTACCTAACACTAAACTTAAACCTAAATAAGAAACTATATAAGAAACTAAGGATAATCCGAGTTTACTTAACACCTTAGATATCTACATAATTAGAGCTACCCCGTTAGCATAACTCGCCAAGAAACCTAAATATACGATCTTCGCTATTACAATAGCTAATATTAAAAAGGCCTTAGCACTAAAGAAACACACCAACCCTACCACAAAAGTACTAGTATGCCACCATAACAACCTAGAAGTATTTTCACAAAAAGAAGCTAACAAACTAGCAGAACACTAACTATACAACCATAAGATCGTACTTAAAGAAGGAAAACAGCCAGGATTTGGACCCTTATACGGAATATCCTAAAACAAACTCCAAGTACTGCGGAAGTACTTGGACAAACACCTAAGTAAAGGATTTATTAAAGCAAGCTCTTCGCCTATAGCTACACCTGTAATCTTTGTTAAGAAACCTGGCGGCGGTCTACGCTTCTATATAGACTACCAAGCTCTTAACGTTATTACTATTAAGAATCGGTACCCGCTCCTATTAATTCAAGAGACACTAAACCAATTAAGTAAGGCTCGCTACTATACGAAACTTAACCTTATCCACGCATTTAACCACCTCCATATCGTAAAAGGAGATAAATGGCTTACCGCATTCCATACTAGATATAGACTGTTTAAATACTTAGTAACGCCGTTCAGCCTTATAAATGCCCCAAGTTTATTCTAACACTTTATAAATAATACCTTACAACCTTACCTAGACGTTTTCTGTACTGCTTATATCAACAACATCCTAGTATATAGCAATAACCTAGCTAAATATAAGAAACACGTTGACCTTATCCTAGAAGCCCTACATAGAGCTAGACTACAATTAAATATAGATAAATACAAGTTCCATAAAACGGAAGTTCTATACCTTAGACTTATTATCTCTATAGACGGTATATAAATGGACCCAAAGAAGATTAAAGCAATTATAAACTGGTAAGAACCCAAGAACATCAAGGATATAAGAGCCTTTATAGGATTTGCTAATTTCTACTAATAGTTTATTAATAACTTCTCCGCCCTAGTTTTACCTCTTGTAGCTCTAACACAAAAGGACAAAGCCTTTATCTTTAATAAGGAATGCAAGAAGGCCTTTACCTATCTAAAAGTCATATTTACCACCGCACCCGTACTCTAACACTTTAACCCAAACTAAAAGAGTATTATAGAAGCTAATTTATCTAACTACATTACTAGAGGCATTCTGTCTCAATATAATAAGAAAGGAGTACTATATCTAGTAGCATACTTCTTAAAATAATTAAGTCCAGCCAAATATAACTACAAGATCTATAATAAGGAATTATTAGCCATTATTAGATATTTTAAACAATGGCGACCTAAACTAGAAGGCGCCAGATTTCCAATTAAGGTTCTTAGCAACCATAAGAATCTACAGTACTTCACAACTATAAAATAGCTAAGTTATTATTAAGCCTGCTAGTTAGAATATCTATCTCGTTTTTAATTCTTAATCACGTACCGCCTAGGCGTTTAAGGTCAAAAACCTAATACCCTAACTCAACGTTCACAAGATATAACAGTACAGAAAGAAGCGCGCGCCTACTATAATTAAACGCTGCTTTGCCCCAAATTATTTAATCCCCTAGCTAAAGACTTTACAGTATATATCCTTAAAATAACTGATTAATTAATTAAGCAGATTATAGTCAACAAATATCTAAATAACAAGTTTATCCAAGAGACACTCAAGTTAATTTAAAATGGTGTTAGACGCTTTAAAAAGATCTCTCTAAGTAAATATAAAGCTCACGGAGACCACTTGTACTACCAAAACCGCCTAGTTATACCTAACCACGACAAACTTAAGCTTAAGCTCCTTAAACACGTACACGATCTACCGGTAGCCAGCCACCTAGGCTAAGGAAAAACCCTAGAGCTGCTCTAACGGGAGTACTACTAGCCAAATATACACAATATGACACGAAGGTACGTCTCTAGCTATTACACCTGCCAACAAGCTAAAGCCTCGCATAAGAAATACAACGGCTTTCTAAAGCCACTGCCTGTTCCAGACCAAAGATAGAAGGATATCTTAATTGACTTTATTGTTAATCTCCCCATAAGTAAAGGCTGTGCGAACATTATAGTAGTTATAGACCAACTATCTAAAATAAGACACTTAATCGCCTGCCCTAATATATTAACACCTACCATTACCTAACTGTTCCTAAATCACGTATAGAAACTCCACGGACTTCCTAAAACGATTATCTCTAATAGAGGCCGCCAGTTTGTCTTAGTATTCTAGGAAGAACTAACTACCCAACTCCACATTAAAGCGCTATTGTCTACGGTATATTACCCAGAAACGGATGGTTAAACGGAACGTACAAATGCTATAATAGAACAGTATATTTGGATATACACATCGTATTTATAGGACGACTGGATAAACTAGCTTGCATTTGCTGAGTTTACTATAAATAACTCTATCTTAGAAACTATAAAGGTCTCCCTATTCCTAGCTAATTACGGCCAGTACCCGCGAATGGGTTTTAAACCCTTTAGTAATGTTCCTCACCCAGCTTATTAGGCCTTACAAGTTACAGAAGCAAATGAATTCATAAAGAAGATAGAAGAACTATAAGAGTTCCTTACTAACGAAATAACATAGGCCTAGTCTGTTTATAAAGCCGCAGCAAATAAGAACTAAACCCTAGCACCGGCTTACCAAGTTAGTAACTTTGTCTGGCTAGACACAAGAAATCTAAACACAAAACGACCTACTAAGAAACTTAACTAGAAGAACGCCGGCCCTTATAAGGTTGAAAAAGTTGTCTCTTCTTATGCCTACCAACTAAAGCTCCCTAATACGGTTAAAATCCACCCTATATTCTATACGTTAGTCCTCCACCCTACCGCCCCTATATTAAACGCCCTACCTAGACAGATCCAAGACCCTCCCCCACCAGTTAAAGTAGATGGTGAGGATAAATACCTCATTGAAAGAGTTAATAATATTAAATACAACAAACGGAAACGCAAATATATATACCTTATAAAATGGAAAGGCTTTACTAAGCCCTTATAGGAACCCGTTAACTCTATAGGACTTACATAAGCCGCAGAAGACTTTTATAAACTCCACCTAGAACTACCTCAGCCCCATCTCGCAGAAGCTCGAGTTTAAAGGGGGGGTACTGTCACGGGACTCCTCTATAACACCTTACACACGTCCACCTGTTTCCACCTGTTTCCACCTACGTAGCAAGAAGAGACCGACCATAAGACGGCAATCTGACGGTAATCTACGGCAATCTAACAGCAATCTGCCGCATTCTGCTATATTCTGCCAAGTCCACCAAATCCTACCAAGTTCTGCCAGGACCGCTACTCGAATCCTATTCTGCTCCGTATATATGTCGACCAAGCAACCAAACTAGCGATATATACCCTTTCTTCCCATTTCCTTACCTTCTCTCCTTACGCAACGTCTTAACTTCATCACACAGTTCATGTACATAGCTTAATAATATCTACTTCGCTATATATTATCACCACTTGTACTCACTCCGTGACAGCAATACTAGGAATGCCTTGGTTATAAAGTACAATCTAAAGATCGATTGGGTTACAGGTTAGGTTAATATTAGAGATACTTAATAACGCAAAGTGTAACAGCAAACTAAGTTGGTATAGTACTAGGTTGGAGCGACATATAAAGAGACTAAATGAGGCTTAAGTTATATACCAAAGAGATACTACAGGTATGGTAAAAAGTTATAGTTACCAGAAAGTGAAAAGCTGTTAAAGCATGCAGCATAGGACTATGAGATAGAATTGGAAGAAGGAATAAGTTTAAGGTTCTTTTTAATTTATAAGCTTACTAAAACCGAGTTAGTAGCGCTTAAGGAGTTTATCTAGGAGAACTTACGTAAGGGATATATCAGACCATTATAGTTATTAGTAGGATATCCAGTACTATTTATCCTAAAGAAAAACGGAAAACTTAGGATGTGTATAGACTATAGACAGTTGAATAGTATTACTAGGAAGGATAGGTATCCTTTACCCTTAATTAGCGAAATCCAAGACAGGATAGGCAATGTAAAGATCTTTACAAAGATAGATCTAAGATGGGCGTACCATTAGATTAGGATTAAGAAAGGCGATAAATAGAAGGCAGCCTTTAGGTTAAAGGAAGGACTATATAAACCATTAGTTATATAATTTGGACTTATAAATATACTAGCAATATTCTAGAAGCGAATTAATAGCGTATTAGGAGAACATCTTAATGAATTTGTTATGGCATATCTTAATAATATTATCGTTTACTTAATAAGTGAGGAAGAACATGGAGAACACGTTAAATGGGTCTTAAAGAGACTATAAGAAAAACAGATACTAGTAGTAATTAAGAAATGTAAGTTCTTTACAAGGAAAACTAATTTTGTAGGATTTATTATTGAACTAGGAAAGATCAGTATGGACCTAAAGAAAGTCGAAGCTATAGTAAGTTGGCAAGAACTAGAGAACGTTATACAGTTAAGATCGTTTTTAGGGGTTTGCAATTACTATAGGAGGTTTATAGTATAGTGGTTAAAAAGCATTAAGCTATTTACCAGGTTAATGAAGAAAGAGGAACCATAGGTTTAGGGTAGTAAGTAGAAGAAGCTGTTCTAAAAACTTAAAGAGTTGTTCACCTAAGAACCAATCCTTAAGATCTATTAACTAAAGTTAGAAACGGTTGTTGAGATAGATGCATTAGACTTTACACTAGGAGTATATTTACTACAGAAGCACCAGGACATATGGCATCCAGTAGCGTACTATAGTTAAAAGATAACACCACCAGAGTTAAATTATAATATTTACAATAAGGAGTTGCTAGGCATAGTTATAGCACTTAAGGAATGGAGAGTATTCTTATAAGGCATAGAGGAACTATTTATGGTTAAGACAGACTATAAGAACCTTATAGGATTCCTAATAATAAAGGAACTTAACCAAAGACAGGTTAGATGGGCAGAAATGCTTATAGAATACTATTTTGAGATTTAGCATACTAAGGGTACAGATAATGCATGAGTAAATGCTCTAAGTAGAAAAGCTGAACTATAAAGTAATAAAAAGCTATTAGGAGCTTTATTATAAAAGGATTAAGATGGATTAATTAGGTATAATTATCTAAGGATTATAGCAACTAAAGAAAGTTAGATCTATAAGTTACTAGAGAGTAATTAGATATAGAAGATCTAAGAAGCATAGGTAGAGGATCTAGACTTAAAGCAATACAAAAATAGAGAAGTAATGTATATACCTAAGTCTATTGTAGAAGAGTTTATTAAGGAATTCTATAAGGGAATAATATAAGGACATAACGGAGCTATAGGCTTAGTGTTAAGACTTTAAAAGGAGTATATTATTTAAGGAATCTGGGGGCTAGTAAGACAAGTTATAAGGGAATGTTTAGATTGCCAGAGGAACAAACTAATAAGGTATAAGCTATATAGAGGGCTATAACCTGTCAAAGTACTAGAAAGACTATAGGAAGTTATATTATAGGACTTTATTATTAAGTTACTAAAGTTAAAAGACCCTATTATAGGATAAGATTATGATGCGATCTTAGTAATAGTAGACAAGCTTATAAAGTAGGGATACTTTATAGCGTGTATAGAGGAAGTGTTAGTAGAAGATGTCGCTAGAATCTATATAAAGGAAGTATTTATAAGACATAGAGCACTAAGTAAGATTATATTAGACAGAGATCTAAGATTTATAGTAGCATTTTGGGAAGTGTTTCTGGTAGAATAAGGAGTTCGCGTAGCAACCTCTATAGCATATTATCTGCAGACGGACGGATAAACGGAAAGACTAAACTAGACACTAGAATAGTATCTAAGGCATTATATTAACCACGCACAGAATAATTAGGTATTGTTGTTACTAGTTATATAGTTTGTATATAATGCAACACTATAAGAAGGAATAGGGACATTACTATTTAAGGCGAATTATGGGTATGAGCTAAGAATATTATTATCGCCATATTAAGTAAAGAAAATGAGTAGCACAGCTAAGTAAAGAATGGAGATGTTAATGAATCTTTATACAGACCTTAAAGAAACAGCTAAACTAATATAAGAGCGAATGAAAAGGTATTATAATGCTAAGAGATCTAAGGGACTAGATCTTAAGGAGGGAGATAAAGTGTGGCTACTACACAAAAATTTTAAAAGTTGACGACTAAGCAAGAAGTTAGACTATGTTAGACTAGGACCTTTTAAAATTATATAAAGAATTTCATTAGTTACGTATAAGTTAAACTTACCAGCTAAAATAAAGATCTACCCTATATAATACATTACAATGCTAGAACCAGCACACGGAAACGTTAAACCACTAGTGTATAAGGCAGACATGTATAGAGGACAAGAGGAAGACGAATAGTAAGTTTTAAGGATTATTAGTTATGAGGATATAGATAATAAAACGTAGTATAAAGTAAAGTAGATAGGCTATAGTAAGACTACCTAGGAACCACTAAGTAACCTAGAGAACGCTATAGGAAAGGTATAGGAGTATTAGAAGAGAAAGGGTTAGGTAGCATTAACAAGGAAGGATTACTAAAAAACGAGTTACCTAAGGGGGACCTAAGAGGAGCACCTGCCGAGCTACTTGGAGTTGTTTCCCTTATAGGAGGAGAGCTAGTTCTTTTGTTACCTAGCTTAAATAAACCCTATTAAATAAGTTTCTACTCCTTAGAATGAACCTTCTCGCGAACATATTTAAGACGTTGGAGACGAGTATAAGCTAGACGTTAGGCTTTAAGGACGTGTGCGGACTCTTTAGAGGCACGTTAAACCGCAAGCAGCGTAGAGGCCAGCTTACTATCTAATTTCGCAGCGGCAGATTAAACATGAGACCCTATAATAAGTTACTTAAGGAACTCAAAAACTACTAAGAGTTATAGGATGCGTATACTTAGCGTTAAAGATAGAGCGAACGTCGTAGGACAATTAAATGTTTGCTTTAGTGCACTTGGAATAGGAGAAAGGTTATCAAGATAAAGGACTCACTAGCGCAACGTAGACTAACCCCTCTTTTGCGCACCTAGAGTAAGGAATCGCCATCACTTTACCCAGCAATAGTATTGAGGAGATAGTATGCAGGTGGCGCTCCACCCAAGAAAGAGAAGAAGAAGCTTTAAGTATAATAAGTAATAATATTAACCAAACTAACTAAACGGACATTATACCTCTAGTAGACGACTTAGAGATGTTAGGAATCTTCAAGGATAAAGATAAAAAGAAGGGAGATAGTATTACAGACGCTTTAAGTACAATATTATAACTACTTGGAGAAGAGTTAGAAGAAGCTAGTTGGTTAATATAGGTATAGTCTAGGATAGAACTGGTGGAACTATATAACGAGGAATGGTAACTAAGGTTATATAGTGTTGAACATATTAACTATGTTAAACGGAAGGGACGTTACGTTTAATATAGATAATACATACCTTATATACAAGAGAGGATTTCTTAGGAGTATAGTTGTGTATTTAAAGGACCTTAATCCCTACTATAGATAGTTCTCTCCTTATAGTGAATCTTAGAATACAATTGGAGTTAATCTATTAGGCAACCACTCCACCAGTTATTATTATATTGTTGATTTGTTCTTACCTATATACCCAGCCTAATAATAGGACCCACCGTAGTTCCTGCTATAAGGTTCCGTTACATTCTTACTAGTCTCCCTTTAATAGTTAACTAAATAGGTCCTATTTTAAGATTAATAATACCTCCTCTATAGGCTATTTAATCTCCTAAAATTGTTATAAGTAGATATAGGTGTTCCTTCTGTCTATATAGTAACCCTATTCTTTCTACTGCCTTTAGTAATATATGGTTCCTTATTACTCCACTATCTACTAATGCCTTAAACTGTTAATCTTGCCATTTAACTTATAAGTTTAGGTATTGTCCTTAAATTCCTTTAAGGGTCTAAGGCTCTAATACTAGTTCCCTCTAGTCCTGTATACCTCCCCTTTTCCTAACTACTAGCTGCTAGATCCTGCTTATACTTAGTCCAACTTAGGCCAATACTTAATTTATTTCTTTTCCTCTATATACTATAGATAAGTGTTCTCTAGGCACTCCCTCCACTATTATCCGTCTAGGCATTTTTCTATAAGGAATCTTTCTAGCTAAAGTGTTAAATCCCCTTAACCTTATACTTCTACTAGGTGCTATTTATATATATACTTAGTATCCCTAAACCGCTTTTCTTCTAGTGCCTAATATATCCTTATTAGGTATTTCCAGTTCTTATCTTTTAGTGCTCTGTATATATTGCATATATTATTTATATAAGCTATCCACAATAGTATATAATACGCTATATATTTTGGGTTAACTCTTAGTTTGTCTTTATCCTTAAGTTTAAATCTATACCTAGTTGACCTAACTACTGGTATCTCTATTGCGGGTACTAAGATTTATTATTTACTTCTCTAGTCCCTAGATCCTTTTTCTAGGTTCCTTAACATTATAATTAATGCTCCTTTAATGTAACTTATACGTTTCTCCGTAATAGGTTAGTCTTAGACAACTTTTTTGTCTAGCTATATATAGAAATCTTCCTATTTGTTATTATGTTGTTGCCTATACCACTTTCCATATAACTGGTTTAGTATATATGGTTTATCTATTAGAAAGTACCTTATTATTACTATATTATAATATCCTTTAGTATGTCTTTCTTTAAACCTAGTTAGGATATCTAGATCCTCCTCTTATTCCAGTTTATCTAACCACTTTACCCTAGGTGTCCCTATACTTAGCCTATTAATAACTCTTTATATAGGTGCTCTGTCCTTTATATAACCTAGTATAGCTAATCTCTTGTCTAGCTTCTACTCTTGCTATATAATAATTCTTTATCTAAACTTATCTATAGTTTCTTGTTTTCTGTGTCTTGCAGCTAGATCCTTATAGTTATTTTACTTTTTAATCCTAGTATTAACTTTTTAATCTTTAGGCTAAATACTATGTTTACCTAGGATTGCTAACGTTCTTATTCGTTCCCTAAACTTATAGTTCTTAAACTTGCGTCCTATACTCATTCGTTTATCTATAAACTAAGTAGCTGCCCTTTCCTATTAGTTTTCGTCTATTATGGGTCCTTAGGTGTATCTTATCTTATCTTAAGAATTTTAAGCGTCTTATATCTCTTCTTAAGAATCTTGAGCCTATGGCCTTTTGCCTTTATTAAGTAATAAGCTAGCACTAGCAGTTATCTACTTGCTTAGTTTCTTTTAAATGTTACTCCTATTGTCTTATAAAGCGATAGAAATTGTATCTAATGGTGTTATAATACCCGTTACTAAACCTTGTTTGGTAATGGTCTTAGTCTCTGCTTCTGTTACGTTATTAAGGTTTAAGTGCTCCCAGTTAGCCTTCTTTTCGTCCTTATTACTAATAATCAATAAGTACTCTGACTCTATTATCATTATTGCTAATCTTTATCCGTATATTGCTGTAACATCTTAATCTAGCTCGTAGAGTTAATCTTGTTCTTTATCTAACTCTCTAGTTCCTTTAAGTCCTCTTAACTCTGGCTTTTACGGCCAATAGCTTGCGCCATACTTAGCGTCCTTATAAACTTAGTATGCGTTGTTATAACAAAACGCAAAACTGTTAATTGAACATTCTTTTGTTCCTCGCAGTACACCATCGTCCCTTTATATGTACGTGTCCGCTACTAGCCTTATTCTCTTTACTATATAGTTACTCTAACCACCTCTATAGTCTCTAGCAAAATAACCTTATTTTCCGCAATTTATGCAAGCTTTATCTTTAAACTACTAATTTTGCTATAGAGTTTGCCTAAATATCTTCTGCTGCTAAGATCCCTAGTTTAGCCTCTACTCCTTAGTCCTTTAATTACTAGATCCTTAACCTTTAGGTTTTTATAATTTCTTTTTCCATCTTTAGGTTTCTTTGGTACCACTTAGGTCCATTAGCTCTGTACCATTCTATAGTTTTTAACTCTATATCTGTTGTTGCGTACTCTGCGCCTTATACAACTATAGAACTCTATTTTACCCTTTCTTAGCTTGTTCCCTTTAATAGATCCTATTATTAATCTTTATTAACTGGTTTATTAACTCTCTTAGAGTATTCATATCTTCCATTAGGATAATTACGTCCTAGACTTTAGCCTTAAGTCCCTATTTATACTGTGCTATAAGCGCCCTATTGTTCCACTTAACCTATATAGCTAGTATTTAAAACTGCGTTATATACTTAATTACTAAAGTGCGTTATACTAAGTTCTGAAGCTTTTATTCTACTATAGTTGTGGCCTCTAGGTCTCTAAATATCTATATTAACTATTCCGCAAACCCGTTCTAACTGGCGAATATATACCGTATGTCCTAGTTGGTAGTTGTTATACCATTGGCCTATATCTCCGTAAGATATAGTTTAAACCACTTAAGTGCTCTCCCTATTAGGAACAACCCTATATAGGCTACTTAATCCAATAATATTGCTAACTTCGCTTCTTCCTGCACAACCTTAAAGTGTATTTATATAAGAAATCCCTTAAGCTTTAACTTCTCTTCTAAGAATTATTTAATTAAAGGTAACTTAATCTTTACTACTCTAATTCTATTAATGCGTTCTTTAAGTATCCTATTATTATCTTATAAGTGATTAACTATTTCCTATAACTAACCTCTTATAACCACTTAAGAATCCATATCTACTATACTGGTGTCTCCTAGCCCTAAGGTTGTAGCTTCCATCAACGTTATTGCAACTAGTGCTTTAGGTGGCATATTATTTAATCTTATTTAATACCATAACCTTAGTAGTGAATATATAACGGAACCTTATAGTAGGAACTACAGTGGGTCCTATTATTAGGCTAGGTATATAGGTAAGAATAAATTAACAACATAATAATAACTAGTGGAGTAGTTGCCCAATAGATTAACTCTAATTATATTCTAAGATTCACTATAAGGAGAGAACTATCTATAGTAGGGACTAAGGTTCTTTAAATACACAACCATACTCCTAAGAAATCCTCTTTTGTACATAAGGTATGTGTTATACGTATTATATATAGATGTACACTACGTATACTCCGTACACTGCGTATAATATTATGTGACTCGCTTACCATTTCTCATTACATGGTTCCACCGGCTTTATCCTAGACCGTGCTTGTATTAACCAACTAGCTTCCTTTAACTCTTCTCCAAGTAGTCATAACATTGTACTTAAAGCGTCCGTAACAAATATTAATGACGTATTATTTATAGACAGATAGATAAACGGAGAGACTAAACTAAACGTTAGAATAGTATTTAAGGCATTATATTAACTATATATAAAATAATTAGGTATTATTATTACTAGTTATATTGTTTAACGTGGTTTATAAGTGAGTGGATTACCTAAGTGAGTAGATCAGTAGCAATACTAAAACTGCGTCAGTCACTAACTTAACGTGATGCACTACCATAATTCTACTGGGTTATCCTAAAAATCTTAGCATATCTCCCTAGCTATAGAAGCTATCTATTCCCACTCGTTAGATAGTATACAAGCTGCCTATTGTGAGTACGACGTGCCTTTCTCCTCTGTACGCAACCGACTTAACGGCCGTACTTTACGCGCAGAAGTTAGCCCCCCCGAAGAAGAAGCTCACGAAACTCGAAGAAGCTACAATAGTTAAGCGTATACTGGACCTAGATTTAAGAGGGTTTCCGCCTACAAAGGCTATACTACACGATATAGCTAATAAGCTGCTGGAAGAGAGGGACGCTAGTACTGTAGGCAAGAACTGGCTAGATAACTTTGTTAACCATAAGAAGGAGCTTAAAATATGCTAGACTCGCGTGTATAATTAATAGCGTGCCTAGTGTGAAGATTTAACTGCTATTAAGGCGTGGTTTGAGCTAGTTTACGCAATAAAGGCGAAGTATAGTATCCTTAACGAGGATACCTATAACTTTAATAAGACTGGCTTTATAATGGGCGTAATAACCTTACAGCTGGTTATTATAGGCTCTAAAAGGCGCGGGAAGCGGAAGGCTATTTAACTAGGTAATTGCGAGTGGACTACCATTATTAATTTAATTAATGTGCTTAGGTGGTTAATCCCACCCTTTACAATCTTTGCGGGTAAATAGTATATTAACACCTAGTATAAGGACAAGTCTAGTATGGAGGACTAGCGTATTACAGTTAGCCTAAATGGCTGGACAATAAATAAGCTTAGTCTTAAGTGGCTAAAGCACTTTAACGCGTATATAAAGGCGCGTACGGTTGGGACGCGCTGACTACTTATAATTAACGGCCATAAGAGCCACAACTCCCTTAATTTCCGCGACTACTATAAGGAGGCTAATATTATTACCCTCTGTATGCCAGCTTATTTGTTATACCTTCTATAGCCTCTGGATGTGGTTATTTTCTTACAGCTAAAGCGCGCGTATAGTGATGAGATCTTAGGCTTAGCGCGTCTTATGGCCACCAAAATTGATAAACTAGCCTTTATACAGGTCTATAAAAAGGCCTACTATAAGGTATTTATAAAGGAGAATATCTACTTAGCCTTTAGAGGCGCTGGCTTGGTCCCCTTTAATCCAGAGGTTGTGTTATTAAAGCTTAATATAAAGCTTTATACGCCCACCCCGCCTATATAAGAGCCTACCCTATGGGAATCAAAAACGCCGAGCAACGCGCGCGAATTAGACGCTTAGGTTGCCCTAGTCTCTAAGAGAATAAGGAAGCACCGCAATTCATCTCCTACGGAGATGCTTGCGATAGTTAATTCGCTTATAAAAGGTGCGTCTTTAATGGCGCACTTAGCCGCGTTAATCTATAACAAACTCTCTGCCTTATATAAGGCTTCTAAGGCCATAAATAACAAGAAAACGCGTAAAAGGAAGTATATACAGAATCAGGGCACCTTAACAATGAGTAAGGGTAGTTAGTTAGCTAATCTTAAGGGCGCTAGGGGAGTAAAGGGTGGTAAACAGCCTACAAAGAGGGCTCGCGTAGAGGGTGCGCAGAGGGCTACACGAACTTGCGGGAACTATAGACAGCTAGGTCACGATCGCCGCACCTATACAACTAAAGTATTAGATAGTTCAGATTCTAAATAATACTAGGTTATTACAGATAATTAAGAAGAATTCGTAGTGTTAACAAATACTAAGTTCTGCGGAGTAAGCTAGTATTTTAGTGTTGCTGCTAATCCACTTACTTAGGTAATCCACTTACTTGTGAACTATGTTATATATAATATATTACTATTTAAGGCGAATTATATATATAAGCTGAGAATATTATTATCGCTACATTAAGTAAAGAAAATAAAGTATAACTGTCTAAACGAGGTTGTCTATAACTAATTAGGTTAGTTACGTAAGCTAAGCAAGCTTAGGAAATCCACCAAATTCCACCTATAGAATAGGAGAATTAATAAGCATCAATTAAAATCAGTTACCACCCCTACACTATTGCAATAGCAATACGTATCACCGGAAGTAATACCGACACTAATTAGTGATTATAGATTAGGAGACGTATTATCTACAAAGAGAGACAAGCTCGATTAGTCCCTGCTACAGGCCTCTACCAAACCCGTCTACTAAGGAGCATCAGTTAACGTATATTTAAAAAGTCAACCCCTATCTAATAGGCCCTTAATTTTTCATACACGGCCCTTAGGTATTTAAGGAACCAACCCTTTTTTAATAGGCCCTTAGTTCGCATCTATTACGCATTTCATACTACCTAAATCACGTTAAGGAGCATTAGTTAATATATACTTAAAAAGTCAACCCCTATCTAATAGGCCCTTAGTTCGCATCCATTACGCATTTTAAATGTATTAGGTACTTAAGGAACCAACCCTTTTAATAGGCCCTTAGTTTGTGTCTATTACGCGTTTTCAGCTAGAACCTAATAAGACAATAATTAATATATCAGACATTAGGGCACAAGTTAATATAGGATAGAAGAAATAGCCTAAAGGCATTAACCTATAGTCCAATAAAACCACTATAAAGGATATTAATAAATTTATAAAGTTTAAGATCCTAAAATGTAAAGTGTATAACCTTAAGGACGATAAACCATAGAAGGTCTATAAAAAAGATTTCCAAAACTTTATAATATAAATCTTTAAGGATTGCAACCAAATTAGTATCTAAAAGCTCTAAACATTCCTACAGACCAATAGCATATGGATAAAGAAGTATAGGAATGCTACAGTCCCTAAATCACTATTTAATACCTTATAAGAAGAAGACCCTATAGAATAGACTAAGCCTAAGATTAAGAAGTATATAGTAACTAGAGGAAAGTTTACCTTAGGACAAATTAACTACCTTCTTAAAAATAACTTTGCCAGTACCAGTACCATTAAAACCCTAATCTTAATCTTACCAACCACAAACCCTACCCTACTTATAATACCACCCACTATACCCTAACCTACCCCTATACTACCCCTATAATAGGAGCCTAACTATATTAACTTAACCCTATAACCAGAACCACCTAGGGGACAGAGTTAAATTTATAGTTTTAGCAAGGAGCTAACAAATCTCGCGAAGATGTATATGGAAGATAATAAGTATAGCGGAGAAGATAATAACTTTAACTTTAAACTTACCATCTTCCATAACCTTTATAGCAGAGCTGACGTACCCTAAGAAGCTAAGGTTAAAGCCTACCCTATAATGCTATGCGGTCTAGCACTTAACTACTACTATACTAACCTTAAGAATGTTACCCTAACCCTTTTATTTAACTAAATCTATAATGCTATACGTAACTACTTTAAGGGACCTAAGTATAGACGTAGTATACTAAGGTAGTGGAACGTAACAACTCTAAAGTCCATAATAGGCAAGAGCAAGAATGCTAAAAAGTTAACCTTAGACTACCTATAGTTACTTATTAAAGAACTAAAACACCTCTAGCATAGCCTTAACCCAGATTTATATATAGACAAGTTTCTTTATAATAAGCTTATTAACGCCTACTAAGAGTTACTAGTATGCTAATATGCCTACTTTAAACCTTCTAATGGCTTAACTGGTCTAATTAACAACTTATAATCCTCTATTATAATATTTAAAAAGTTAAATAGTAAGAACCCCTAAGTCTTCTTTACTAACCGCCACTACTATAGATAATACCCCTAATTACCTTATAGAATATAACCATCTTTATCCAACCAATATGTATTATTAAAAAAGCGCTACTTTATTTGTTATAAGGAAGGCTACTAGTTATCTAAACATTTAAGAGAAGAACATAATAAATTAAGGAAGAAGTTTAAAGATAGACTTAACCACCGCTTTAATAGGCACGCTAAGCAATATATTACTAAGTATAAGGGAACAGATTATAATAATAAACTTAACTTAAAATCTACTAATAACACAATAAAAGCTCTTATAATTAATATTAAGTTACTACTACTATCTCTAACTTAGGAACAGACTAAATTATTCTTTACCTCTTTTAAAACAATATAGCACAAAGGAGCTATTAATACTATAACTAACTTAGTGGACTAATTCTTTACCTATATAATTACTGGCACCAATCTAATTACTTACCATAATAACTCAGACCTATTTGCCTATATTACTACTAGCTAATATACCTCTAATAAGTTCTATGGAGTAATAATTAATATAGAAGCCTTAAAGAGATTAACAGCTGGCTATAGATAATACCTTACATATAGGAAAACCTATAATACCGTTATTAATACTTTAAAGGCTGGCGCTATTAACGTCCAGTTTAGTATTGGTTCTACCTCTTCTATTAGCTCTGTTATAGTTAACATACTAGTTAGCAATGTTAAGTTCTATATTATAAAGGCTGATATACTTTTCCTACTATATCTTGTAGATATGGACGTACTAAAGGTCTACTATAATAACCTTAAGAACGTCCTAGTCACCCTAATAAAATCAGTACTAGTAGTTTGCTAATTTAGTCACCCCTTTTTATTATAGGAAGAGTTACTGCAGTTATTTATAACCTACTCGTTTAATTAAAACCCTTACTACTTAACTACCACTAAACTCCGCTAACTCTACTATTGCTTTAGATACCTATTGGCAGACAAGCTATATAAAGTATTAAAATGCTTTAGCCACGATAATATTAATAAGTAGGTTATTAACTATTTTACTAAGTACTATTCCTACTGCTAGAAACACGGCAAATCTCCTAAATAGTTTAAGTTTATATTATAAGAAGACTAAAACTCCGATTTTAACCATTCCATCTTTATTAATATTATGTATATTAATAGAAACCCTATCCTCTATGTTATTAACAAAGCTACTAGATTTTAAGCTATAAGATAGCTACGCAACATCTCTATAAAACATATATAGGATATCCTACAACTATGCTAAATTAATACCTATATTAGACTACCTAACTACATTACCTATAACGCTGGGAAGAACTTTATAAGCAAGGAGTTTTAATAGCATACTATAGCAATGGCTATATTAACCAAGAGCGTCCTAGTGGAAGCTCACTAGTTTATTAGAATAGTAGAAAGAGCTTATCTAACACTATACTAAGCATACTAGATAATTATAAAGGAACTATAGGACTTAGGAATAACTAAAGAACTAGCTTTATAAATAGTAGTAAAAGCCGCTAATAATATAGCTGGCCCAGACAGCCTAGTTCCAATACTACTTATCTTTAGTACCTACCCTTAAATAGGCAAACTTAACCTACCAGCACCCTCTATTATATAGTAAGCGGCAGCTATAAAGAAGGCAATAAAGGAGATTGTAAGGATTAGGGTAAAGAAGCAAGTTAATAATATACTAAACTAATAAAACGGTCTATCTGTCACCATAATCCACAACCTCCCCCTTAACTTAAATATACTTATATGGCATAAAGGCAATACTGGACAAAGCGGCAAATAGACTAGCCTATTTAAGCTACTTAGAATTAACGGAGAGATATATAAGATATAGCTCCCTAGTAGACCTACCAACTTTAGGACTATAGTAGTAAAACTATACCTATAACCTAAACCAGAAGAACCGACTAAGGAACCAACTAAAGAACTAACTAAGGAACCAACTAAGGAACCAACTAAGGAACTAACTAAGGAACTAACTAAGGAACTAGCAGCTACTATACCCCCCCCAAAGATTAAAACGGACATAATAACTGCCAATAAAGTTGCAGCAAAACATCGCAGATGTATTAATATTTATTAACAACAGCCTAACGAAACCAGATACTACAACCTCTAAATATACCTCACCGTCATTTACAGAGTCTTAACGTAAGGAGATAAACGGTTTACTTAAGAAAGGCGTCTTTGAGTTTACTAATACAGCAGACGTCCCAAAAGGAGTCAGAATCTTCAACTCTTAATTTATTAATAAGATTAAGAATGCCAAAACAGACAAGGCCTTTAAGAAGCCTAGACTGGTTATATAAGCCTATAATAACTATAGCAAAGATCTGGTCTTAACACAATTACTAACCATTTAATATGTTAGCCAGAGAATTATCCTAGCACTTATAGCAACCCTATAAGGAAATAAAAAAAGACCAGCTTCTTTATACCTACACAATATCTTATAAGCTTATATACAGTCCAGTACCTACCTAAACACAGACTTCTTTATACGCCTACCACTAGAACTTGGACTAAAAAATGGATCAATTCTAAAAGTTATTAAACCACTCTATGGTGTCCCAGAAGCTAGCAACTATTAGTTTAATATATACTACCATTACCACCTTAACAAACTATGGATAAACTAGTCAACATATAACCCCTACTTATTATACACAAACAGCAACGGCTTTAGAATTATAGGATTGCAAACTAATAACACACTATTCCTTACTAATAAAACCTTTACGGAGGCTAAAGAAGTTAAACTTTAGGAGGCAAAGTTCCTAATAAAAAAGAGAAAAAAGCTTACGCTAAATACCCTAATTAAGTTTAATAGAGGCTATATTAAGCAAGAAAAAGATTTAATAGCCCTTACCTAGGAACGTTAATGCCAGAACCTAAAGTTGGTTATTATAAAAACTACAGACCTAACTAGCTCCAAAGGGGAAGTCCGCAAGGCAGTTACACCAAAAGACTAGTATATTGCTTAGAGAGCAAGAGGAGCCTATATCGCCATAGTCTGTTAACCAGAAGCTGTCTTTAACCTCTCCTTTATAGCACAAGTTGTTAACCTAAAGGAAAAATATGCAAAGTAGCTTAACAAACGGCTATAATAGTAAATTGATAATCCCTCCTAAGGACTTTGCTTTATACGACTTAATATAAGCACTTTTAAACTAATAATATTCACGGACTCGTCCTTTACTAATAACTACAACCTCTCTTCTCAGATTAGCTTTGTTATTACATTTACAGATAAGGATAATAGGGCCAATATCCTCTATTGGTTATCTATTAAATGCAAGCAAGTTACACAAAGTGTCTTAGCATCTAAACTGTATAGAATGGCCCACGGATTTAACACTAGAGCTGCGATTAAAGCAACTATTAAGAAGATCCTATAACTTAAACAACTACCATTTATCCTTTATACCGATTTAAAATCTCTATATAACTGCTTAGTTAAACTTAGGACAATACAAGAGAAATAACTTATGGTTAACCTAATATGTTTATAACAATTGTATAAGAGAAGAGAGATAGCAGAGATTAAATAGATTAATAGGGGCAGTAACCCTATAAACGCTATAACAAAATTAAAGCCTTACCAGGCGTTAAAGAACCTAATTAATACAAATATAATTAAGCTATAAGTCACCAAGTGGGTACAGAGAGAAGAAGACGTTAAAGCAGAAACAGAAAGCGCGAAGATGTAAGGCCAGCCACTAAGGCGCCAGTACTAAGCGAGCTAATAGCGATTTTCCATCCTAGGGATGGAAAATCGTAATTAGTTACTTTAACCACCTAGCAGAATTCGGCAGAATCTAAGCGGAATATAGCAGAATTTGGCAGAACTTAATGGAATTTGGTGGAATATAGCGGAATTTGGTAGAACTTAATAGAATTTGGTGGAATATAGCAGAATTCGGCAGAACTTAAAGGGACCTAGTAGAACTTGGCAGAATTTGGCAGGAGGCGTGCTTAAGCACTATTAAAAACTAAATACTCCCAGTGTCTAAACGAGGTTGTCTATAACTAATTAGGTTAGTTACGTAAGCTAAGCGAGCTTAGGAAATCCACCAAATTCCACCTATAAAATAGGAGAATTAATAAGTATCAATCAAAATCAGTTACCACCCCTACACTATTGCAATAGCAATACGTATCACCGGAAGTGATACCGGCAATAACTTAGGAAAGAATAAAGAACTTAATAAATCTTTATAAATACCTTATAGAAATAGCTAAACTAGTATAAATAAGAATAAAAAAGTACTATAATACTAAGAGATCTAAGTGACTAGATCTTAAGGAGGGGGATAAAGTATAATTAGGACCATTTATAATTATAATAAAGATCTTAGAAATTATATATAGACTAAAATTACTAGAGAAAATAAAAATCTACCCTATATAATATATTATAATGCTAGAGCTAGTATGCGGAGATATTAAGCTACTAGTCTATAAAGTAGATATATATAGAGAATAAGAGGAAGATAAATAGGAAGTTTTAAGAATAATTAGTTATAAGGATATTAATAACAAAATATAGTATAAGGTTAAATGGGCAGGCTATAATAAGACTACCTAAAAACTATTAAATAACCTAGAAAACACTATAAGAAAGGTGCAGGAGTATTAAAAGAAATTAGATTAGGTAGTATTAATAAAGAAGAATTACTAAAGAATGAGGTACCTAAGGGGGACCTAAGAGGAGCAACTACTACGCTACTTAGAGTTGTTTCTATCCCTATTAAATAAAAATCCTTCCTTTTATCTTCTTCCATTTTAAAAAGACCCTATTTAGTAAAATTAAGTTCCTTTAAATAAACTTTCTTATACCCCTTTTTAATACGGACTAACTAAGTAGAGGCGTTTATTTAATCCTTTAAGACTTTTTATTTATAGATAGAGGTAGTAAAATAAATAGAAATAGCTTCTAATTCTACTATATGGGTATAGCGTAGTTCTTTAAGGGCAACTAATAGCTTACTATTAAGCTTTTTAGTAGTGGATTAAATCTAAAACCCTATAGTAAATTAGATAAGGCACTAGACGCCTATAGAGAATAATAAAACATATATACTTAGCGTTAGAGATAGATTAAACATTGCAAGACAACTATATGTTTAATTTTATATTCTTAGCGCAGAAAGAAGGTTGGCAACTGAACGGAGCCCCAATTATAATATATACTAACTTTTTCTCCGTATAATAAAATAGGAAGGCATAATTTTACCTAGGAAAAAAATTATTAAAATTACGCGCGTATAATAATTAGACGTAAAGGATCTAATAGAAGGTATTAGGAATAATAAAGGTTATTAAATTAAAAATAGGAACGCTATATCTCTAGTAGATAACTTAGAGATATAAAATATCTTTAAGGATAAAGATAAAGAGGAAGGGGATAGTGTTACGGACCTTATATTAGTAGTAGTATAACTACTAAAAGAGAATATAAATAGACTAGTGGTAGAAGCATGGGAGGCGTTAAAACTAGTTAAACTATAGGATAAAGGGTAGCCAAGTTATATAATAAATTACGTTACTGGTTTGGTATATGGGATCTATAGGATCTATAAGGAATATTATATACTAAACATACCTCGCGTACCTTATATACTTAATATTTCTTAGGCGTAGTATTGTGTATTTAAAGGTGTTTGTATCAATTTAATAATACAAGTAAGTTATATCCAGGGGCACGAAATACGTATAGTATTGTATGCTCGTTTGGATGGTGGTAACTCTTTCTTCTAATCGTACATGAATAGGCAGAATTTAAGGGGTTTCCTGAGCTCGCTTAGCTTACGTAATTGCGTCTACAAATTCCTGTTCGAACTCGTTCAGACATTGGCGGCACTTGAAAATAGAACCACTTGTGCACAGCCTCTGTAATTGCTTTAACAGAACCGTAAAACACAAAAGAAATATATAGGAAATCCCTCCGTAATTGCTTTAATAGAACTGTAAAACATAAAAGAAATATATAGGAAATAAAACCATAAAATATAAAAGAAATATATAGGAAATTCCTCCGTATAACAGGTGCTATAATTATATACTAGCGGTACTTAAAAAACAGAACCGCTTGTATATAGCCTCCGTAATTTGCTTTAATAAAACCATAAAATATAAAAGAAATACATAAAAATAAAACCGTAAAACATAAAGAAAATGCGTAGGAAATCCCTCTAGAAGTGCCTTTTTAGTTGTCTTCCAAATGGTGCTTTAAGCTAGTAGTAAGTCCTGTTTACGGTCCGTAAAATAAACCGTACGGCCTTTTAATGGGCTGTAAATAAGCCGTACTGCCTTCTAACGGACCGTAAACGAACCGTACGGTCTTCTGATAGACTGTAGATAAACCGTAAGTGCTCTATTGGTCTCGTTCTTAAATCAGCTTATTTCCTAGGGTAATTATAGGGCTAATTAGGGTGTCTATAACGTTGTTATAGTAAACCTATAACCTATCCATGTCCGTAAGGGAGGGGGTATTATCTGTTTAGAGTCTAGCAATACTAAGGCCGTTTAATGGGGTGTATAGGAGATAGGGGTTATAGGTTAACTACTCTACAAGTTTATAGTAGCAAATTGCAGTTATATAACGGCAAAGTGCTATGCCCTAATTAACTAAGTTAATTGTATTATTTTCCTTGTCTCCTATTCTCTTTACCCATTTAGTGACCTGTAGCTTAACTATATTAGCCATTGCCCTCCGTATTGCAGCTGCTTAATCTATAATAGATAAGGTAGGAGGGTCTAGGTTGCTTATCCTTAGGTAGGCTCTATAGAGCTAGGTAAGCTCGCTTAATAAGCCCAATAGACTAATACGCCTCAACTAGAATAGCTTTTTGTTGAAATAGCTATGGCTGTAGTACTGTTAGAATTCCTTGCTAATTTAGAGTGTTTAAGGACTCTACAGCTTTTTAGCTAATAGGTGGCCGAAACGGCGGTATAGGCAGTAGATTTCGGTACTACTAGCGGTAGCGGCGGTCCGTAAAGTAGGCATCTAAATCGGTTTGCGGGTTTTGTAAGTCCGTAATAAAGGCTTAAGTATTCGCGTTATTAATGCTTTATAGTATAATCGCGTTCTACTCTGCAAGGCTCTTTCTATTATCTTTAACTGGGTTAATTACTTAGGCAGCAAAGGATAGGTCAAGTAAGGCCTTTAGTTAACAAATAGATGCGGTATACGCCCCTAAGGGTAATGTATTGGCCATAGGTTGCTTACGCTCCTTAGCTATAGGCTTTGCCTTATATAGCTTATTTTGCTCTGCCTTTATAGAGGTCTTGTTTTAGGGAGGGCAGGGGTCGTACATGGGTTAGTCTATATATAGCTGTATATTAGGGTTGGTGTTGGTAGTACCAGGGTAAAGGTACTGGGCGGGAGGAAGATTAGGTAGAATAGGAGCAGTTGCTAGGGAGAAGGTAGAGGTAGTTGCCATAAACAGTGATTACTAGGTAGGTTACGGAGGTTTATATAAGCTTAGCTGCCGTAGCTCTTTAGCTTTAGTTAACAAAGATAGTGAAGCTAGCGGAGCTTGCGCAGATAGGGCTTGTATAGACGGAGCTTATGTAGATGGAGCTTGTACAGGCGGAGCTTATACGGACAGAGCTTGTACGGACGGAGCAGTTATAATATTTGATTAAGGCTCTAGTGACTAAACTGGGGTAGAAAGGCCAGGTAGAGGATCGTCCTTTAAGGTTTGCGAGCTTATTGTATTATTGTCTTAAGAGCTAAGCTTCTCTTAATCAATTGCTTGATCTTAATTTCCGCTGGAGTCTACCTGTTAATTTCCACCGGAGTCTACCTGTTGATTTCCACCGGAGTCTACCTGTTAATTTCCACCAGAGTCTACCTGTATCTCGTCCTTATTTGATGTCTTAATAGTCTTATCCAGCTCTTCCTTTGGCATAACTACCCCCCTAGAACGTTCCGTAGAACCATTCTACTATTGGCCAAGTTACCAAGGGTTGTACTGTTGCTGGATAGGCTGCTAGACAAATTGAGAATGTAACGTTATATATAGTAAAAGTCCTACTATTCCTTTAGGCAACGGTGGATTTGTATATATTAAAGGTCCTATAAAACCAGAGATCCTGTTAAGTTTAAAAGAGGTAAAGAATCTATTGGTATTAATATGGTCTAGAATTTCCTCTTTAGTCTATTCCGTTTGGTCCTCCTTACACAGTATGTTATATAAAAACTGTGCAATAGTGGCTCGCTTGTTAACCTATACACCTTAGTTACATAGGAGGGTTTGTAGGTTATAGAGAGCTATACAGTTGCAAGCCTTAAAAGTAGTTTCTGTAAAGTCCGCAAAGTCTTCCTTATACTACTCCCACATATCATCGTTTATAGGCTTAAAGTGTCCGTATTTAAGGATTTTAAATTAAATATAGTCGCTAACATCGTTTGTAGACGTAACGTTGACTCCTTATCTCCACTTCTTTTAACCTTTACTGATTTGCTTGCTAATGTCTACTATACTGTATAGTGTAGTATGTCTTATATAAGCCGTAACAGGTTAATAGGAGCTTGTAATGGTCCGTAAAGTTAATTAACAGGTCTGTAATAGTTTGTAGGAGGGTAGGAGGTCTTATAACAGTCCATAAAATTAATTAGCGGGTCCGTAACAGTTTAAGAGGTCTTATAATGGTCCGTAAAGGTAATTAACGGGTCCATAACGGTTTGCAGGAGGGTAGGGGGTTTCCGTAAGGGTCTAAAAAGAGGTTAAGGGTATTAAGGGAGGGTATAGTAGGAATAGGGGTTTAAGGTTTAAGGTAAGGGATTTCTATAAAGGTCTATATTCGCGTTTATTACACTTCTGGTAAACCGTACTAAGACTTAAATAAGTATATAGAGTTGGTGATAGTCCGTAATCCCCAACTTCCGACCTTCTAGCAGGTCATACTAGGATTGAACGGGTGGTCGCTGTCGTGTATCGCTCGGGGGGAGGTGTTGAGTAATTGCTAATCTGTGCGCGCTTACTAATCAGTGTTTGTATTAATTTAATGATACAAGTGAGTTATATCCAGGGGCACGAAATACGTATAGTATTGTATGCTCGTTTGGATGGTGGTGACTCTTTCTTCTAAATGTATATGAATAGGTAGAATTTAAGGGGTTTCCTGAGCTCGCTTAGCTCACGTAATTGCGTCTACAAATTCCTATTCGAACTCGTTCAGATAAAAGGACTATAGTCCCTACCTAGATAGTTCCTTTCTTTATAGTAAATCTTAGAATATAATTAGAGTTAATCTATTAGATAACTACTCTACTAGTTATTATTATATTATTGACTTCTTATTTGCCTATATACCTAGCCTATTAGTAAGTCTACCATAGTATTTCCTATAAGGCTTTATTATTAGTAATAATTTTTTATAGTAATTTATTTAGCGCTTAATAGTTAATATAGAGACAGAGAGTCCCGTTCTTCTTAGGTATAAATATAATTAGTGCCCCTACTAGGCTTATAGAAGGGTAAATTCATCCTCTCTAAAGATTGTCTACTATATATTAATATAATACCGCTAGCTTATTTTCTAATAGGTTATATAGTGGTCTAAAAGGAGGTTGCTTATCCCTTATATCTATCTTATACTTAACCAGTATAGGGTTAAATAAGGGTTATACAACCTCTTTATTAGAAACATTCTCTAAATCTATATATTCCTATAAAATCTCTAATTCCTTAACTGCGTATAGCCGGATATCTAAAAATAAATACCTTATATTTCTATTCTTGGTATTAAGAGTAATATATAGTATATACCCACCCTTCTTTTTATATATAGCTTAAGAAAGTCTTTTAACATTTGGCTATAATACGCGGTTAAGACTTCCGGTATTAATATAAGGCTAAAGGCCAATTAATGTCTAGATTGACTTATTAAAGCTATAGGTATCCCAAAATAAGATTATGCCACTTAATTTCTACGGCGTAAAAGCGTATCTCTTACGTATTTTATAGACTATTGCTGTCTTAGTTAGCCACGGAAAAAGTCTATTCCCTATAGTATGGAATCTAATAGCCTCTAATACTTTAAATAGTACGCGCCTATAAGCCGCTAAGGTCTAAATCCAATTATTTTACTAGTAATTAAGAAATAAACCCTATAGTCGCGCTGCTATCTATAAGGTGGTCTTATATTACCTATTTATTATTCACTTAAATAGAGATAGGAATAACGGTAGCTTACTCCCTTTTTCTTTTACTGGCCTAGTATAAGGGAGTAAAGATGTACTAGGCTTTCTCTTTTCCTAATTAAGCTAACTCTTACTTTTTCTGCCAGCAGAAGTGCTTTATATAGCCCTTCTTACCGTAGTTATAATAGACGCATAACTTTTGGTTTTACTTATTTAAATTGGGTTTCTGCCTATTATTATTCTAGGGTTAACTAGCGTCACTTTAGGACTGTAAAGCCTACTCGCGTTATACTTTTATAGAGTAGTTAGGTTAGAATCTACCCCTATTATTAAAGCTAGGTCTAGTTTTACGCTCTTTATTATTAGCGTCTTATTTATTTTACTTGCCTAAATAGTCTCTTTTAGTATTCTTAATCTAAGTAGCCTTAGAGATAAACTTTTCTTAAGAGGTAGAAATTTTACCCTTCTCCTATATAGCATATTAAATCTTAGGTTATAATTTAGCAAATAGCTGGTGAAGTTATATAGCGTTATCCTATAAGTCCAAGTAGGGCATATTGTCTTCTAGCTTTTCTAAGTAGTTTATAAACTAAACTACACTTTAGCATTTTTTCTATTTAACGTTAGAGTATTACTGGTTATAATCTATCCCTTAATTAGTAGGGTCTTAAACCTAATTAACTAACTAGAACTTAAGTTCGCTAAATTTAAGGGATGTAGTAAGTTTTTTCTTATAGCGTGTTTATAAACTCTTAATAGTGTTACGCAGGAATATAGAAGCAATTAATGTCTAATTATACTTATTAGAGTAACGTTTTAGATCTAGCCAAAATATAGTTTCGCATTAACTTAAATGGATAAGATAATTACAGTTCTGGAGACTATTACTATTATACTTATTAGGTTCTTTTATGCAGAATTTGGGTTTTTCTAACGCTATAGCGTAGTATAGCGTTACCCCTTTTAGTCCGCTTCGTATCTAAGGTGTTTATATTTCTTCTATTTGTCCTTATAATTATTCCTAGTAGTTTTAATATACTTGTTTTAATTATATCTTTAGCTCCTTTATTTTTATAGGGTCTCGCGTAGTAACCGCTCTAATAACTCCCTAGCGGTAATTATTTTTTAGGGTTTTATAAGGTTAGACGGACTAGCCGTGGCTTTCTAAGTCTACTTCTTTATAAGTAAAAGAGATGCGCTCCTGTAGGGAGACTCTATTAGCATCTTGCAGTAAAGGCGTTATTTTAAGGGGTAAGGAGGTATAGCTTATTATTATCGATTAATAGCTATACATTCCCTCTGTAATGGATTATAAGCAATTAAAATTATAAGAGGCCAGTTTAACTGGAATGTATAATTATCTAATTAATAGTATAGAATAAGAGTTATAGGTAAGTAGAAGGTAAGTTAAAGGTAAGTTAAAGGTAGAACAAGCTTTATGTATTAAAGGATAAATGCTTTCTAACCTCTTCTATTTAGAGACTAATTGCTAGTTCTTCTCTAGAGGAGAACTAGCTCCCTTTATAATCCTTTTAAGACACTAGTAAAACCCTTCGCCCCTTATCTATTTAACTATATCCTCCTTAGAACATTAGTGGGACATTAGTAAAACCTTTATCTATCTTATCTAATATATACCTTTTAGGAAAGCCCATTACAAACTACTAGATACTATTATATCCGATTAAAGGCCATAGTTTATATTAGCTTTCTAGAACGAACTAACCTAAATCCTTAGTATTTAGACTAGAGACTCCGATCCTTTATTAACTACTTTTAAAATAATTAGACTAGACCATTACCTCTAATAGACTACGCCTAGGCTACCCTACCCTATAACTCTATAGTATTTATACCTATTTAGCTGGAAATAGAGTATTTACTCTATATAAGCTTTAACTAGAAAAGAATAGAAGGACTACGGATTGTATACAAAAACTATTTTATAAGGAAGCCTAGTAGTATGCTAAACGCTTAGAAGAAGCCTAGAAAGTAGCCTATATAAACTAAAAAAGGCCTAAAAATTAATAGAATAGTAAGTAAATAAGTATAAACGTAAGCTTAACTTTACTATAGGCAATATAGTCTAGATTATAATAAGGAATTAAAAGATTAAACGGCCTAGTATAATAAAGCCTTGTAGAAAATACTATGGTAGACTTACTAATAGGCTAGGTATATAGGTAAATAAGAAGTTAATAACGTAATAATAACTAGTAGAGTGGTTACCCAATAGATTAACTCTAATTGTATTTTAAGATTTACTATAAAGAAAGGAACTATCTAGGTAGGGACTATGGTCCTTTAAATACACAACATAACTCCTAAGAAAGTTGTTGCTCTATTGCTATTTGCTCTAATTACTCTGTAATAGATTTTATAGATTTTATAGATTACATAGATTACATCCTATAACTTATTATATAACTTAACTACCCCTTATTCTATAGTTTAACTAGTTTTAGCGTTTCCTACGCTTCCTCTATTAATCTGTTTATGTCCTCTTTTAGTAGTTATACTACTGCTAATATAAAGTCTATAACACTATCCCCCTCCTCTTTATCTTTGTCCTTAAAGATATCTTATATCTCCAAGTCGTCCATTAGAGGTATAATATCCCCTCTTTTAATTTAGTAACCTTCCTATTAGCTTATTATACCGCCACAGCGTTCTGCCTCTTCTACCGTTTATTATACTTGTATAGTTATATTAATACTATCGCTAAGTAAAACTATGCCTTTCTATACTCGCTGTGTTAAGAAAGGGTTAGTATATGTCGCGATTTCGACCCCGCTTAGCGCCTAACCTTGCTCTTATACTAAGTATACAAAATTAAACATGCGATTATTCTGCAATGTTTAATCTGTCTCTAACGCTAAGTATATACGTCTTATTATTCTTTATAACCGTCTAGTTTCTAAATTAATTTGCTATAAGGTCTTATATTCAATCTAAGGCCTTCTATTTTAATAGTAAACTTTCTAGTGCCCTAGCAGAGATTTATCGTCTTTGCATTAAAAAAGACTAAATTCTAGCTAAAGAGAATTAGATTTATAAGGCTTATGCAAATACTTATACTCGATTAATCCGTCTTAAGAAGGGTTATAAGAAGGTGCGCTTTAAGGAGTAAAAACAAGTCTAATAGGGTCTTCTTAAGCTTAAGCAGGAAGAGGCAGAAAGGATTTGTCTCTAATAGAGATAGAAATAACTCTAAATACCTTAGTAATTAATCCCTTGGGTACTATAGTAGTTAATCCTCTTAGGCCCCCCTTAAGTAACTCGTTCTTTAGTAATTCTTCTTTATTAATAATACCTAAGCTATTTTCCTTTAATACTCCTATACCTTTCCTATGGCGCTCTTTAGGTTATTTAGTAGTTTCTAGGTAGTCTCTCTATAGCCTATCTACTTAACCTTACACCATGTTTTATTATTAATGTCCTTATAACTAATATTCTTTAAAACTTCTTATTTGTCTTCTTCTTGCCCTCTATTCGTATCTACCTTATAGGTTAGTTACTTAATATTCCTATATAGGACAAATCTTAATTTTCTTTAGTAAGTTAAGTCTATATATAACTAGTAGTAATAATACCCAATTGTTCTATATATGGTTAATATAATACCATAAGTACTATTTTAATATTTAGTTTAGCCTCTGTTTATCCGTCTATTTATAGGTAATATACTATTAATATTACTGCGTAAACCCCTTATTCCGCTAAAAATACCTCCTAAAATACTACTATAAATCTTAAATCTCTATCCAATATAATCTTTATTAGTGCTTTATGTCTTATAAATACTTCTTTAATATAGATTCTAGCTATATCCTCTACTAAGATTTCTTCTATATATACTATAAAGTAGCCCAACTTAGTTAATTTATCTACTATTATAAGAATTATATTATGCTTTTATCCAGTAATAGAATGTTTTAATTTTAGCAACTTTATAATAAAGTTCTATAATATTATCTCCTATAGACGTTCTAGTACTTTAATAGGTTATAGCCCTCTATATAGCCTATACCTTATTAGTTTATTTCTTTAGCAATTTAAATATTTCTTTATAACTTCTTATGTAAGTCCCTAAATTCTATTAATAATATACTCCTAGAATCTGTCACGAAGTGCATATAGAGCAGTTCATTGATGAAATGGGTTGATTAATTAATGATTTTAACTTAATCGTTCTAATAAGCCCCTAGGGCTTTGAGCTATAAAGAGACTTTACAGTGCACGGGCTCCGTATACGTAACTCATGCATATAACCCACACCTTTTAGAGAATATAGATTATATAACACACCCCCTTAGCTTTAAGCTCTTTAAGGTCAAAGCTAGCCACCTTCTCGTGCCCGTTAATGTGTTAATTAAACCATAATCTTATCTAAATCTTTCCTTCTCGCCCTAACCTTCTCCCTTAGGTCCTTTAGTTGCTTCTCCTTATCCAGCCGCTCCTTAATATCCACTATTCTAACCAAGTTAACGAAGTTCTGAAACCTCTGCTTAGGCAGGGCCTTTATAAGTCTATTAGCAATTATCTCCTTCATTACTTTCTATTAAAATACCCCTTATCTTATTGCGTATTCTTAACGCAATAAGTGTTAATAGATATTAATATATTGGAGAGTTGATAATTAAAGGCTCGTTTAGTTGCTTTAAATATCCTACCGGTAAAGATAGCTTCTTTTACCGTCTAAGATAGGGCTAATAACTTGGCTTCTGTGCTTAACGTAGTCACCATATCCTGCTTATTTGCTCTCCATGCAATCAGTCCCCCAAATAGCTTTATAATATATCTTTATAAGCTCTTTCTGTTAACGGAGTTATCTGTAAATAATGCATTGCTAGCATAGATAAATAATTGCGCTTTACTTCTACCGTCTCTTCTATTGTCTCGTCCTTTACTGCATATTCCTTTGTCTCTCCCTTTACTGTTTATTTCTTCCTTATCTCCTCTATAGTAGATTGCTCTGCTCCTCGTGCTATATAGGTACTGGTCTTTAATATAGTATTATAGAAGCTGCTTCTCTTGGTAGGGATATAGGACGGACTAGTAGATCTATATTGGGGATAAAAGCGTTAGATAGATCGATTGGTAATTAGTAGGAAGGAGTTCCGATTCTGCTATAGGAGTGTCTAGAAGACGCCCTTTTAAGATCTATCTTATACTAGTTAGCTATCTTCTTAATATAGGCTTCCTAGGATAGCCATAGGAGCCTCTAGCTATAATTATATAGCATATAGATTCCTAGGAACCATTTTAGCTTGCTAAGGGTACTTATCCAGTATTTCTTACTTAGCTTCTTAATTACTTCTTAAGCTTTCTTCTTATCTATCTTTTAGTAGCAGAAGACAATATTATTAATAGATAACTTTATTAAGATCATAATGGATAAACACGTTAACTGTATCTCTCTATATTGTCTCTAGGTTGAATTTTGCGGGAATGGCCATTAGGGTCCGGTATGTTATACTTGCTAATATAGTAGCTCTTATAGGTAGGTCTTAATAAGCTAAGGGTCTACTGTCCCTTTACGTACTTTTTTTAATAATTATACCTCCTAAGCGTTTGGCGGTACCGTTTTAAGCTTAGGTGTGGCGCTAAAGGCTTAAATATAATCCCTTGGCGCTTCCTTAAGGTTAGTCCAGTTAATACGGAGGTTAAAATAGGGTTTATTAATATTCTAATCTAAGAACCTTTGTAAAACCTAACGCTTAATTTTAGCAAGACTGTAGTGTTAATATTCCGTTATCTTAGGGCCTTAAAGCTTAACTCCTAGGGCGTTAATACCTAAATAATAAAGGCTTATAGGTCCTAGATAACCTAGACACAGATACTATAGTTATACATTACCTTTCGCATCTGGATAAATGTCTCTTAACAATACTCTACGCTTTTGTTGTGGCATAGCAGTTAGCTTATATTAAATACTAATAGACTCCCTAGTCGGACGTATTTAATAGTCTATTATCTATAACGTTCTTCCATTTAATATAGGATTGTATTATCCTTCTAAACTAGAAGATTGTTATCTTCTTTGTTAAGAATAGTCTTATTCTTCTAATTTACTAAGCTTAAGTCTTTTTACTTGGGCAGCTAGATCCTTATTATCCTCTACCCTTTTACGCACCTTTTTTATATATACACTTCCGGCTTTAAATTCCTTAGGCCTTTTGCCCTTAAATAGATACTAATAGTTAAGAAGGGTATATCTCCTTATTTTACATGCTAGGCATTAGTTCTTTAACCTTTTAGAAGAAGACGTCTCTTCTTTAATTAAATTTATCCCTACCCTTTCTCAGCTGCAAGATAAGCTGTTCCCTCTTCCTGTGTTACCTTTAGTAGAGATATCCTCTTTAAATCCTTTAAAGTCTATATTAAATACATTCTCTCTTATAGTCGCCAGTGGGTTGACTTTTATTAAAAGGGTTATAAATGCTTCTTGCAGCTCTATTACTACTTTGCGGTATTCTAATAAGAGAGCCTTTTTAGTATTATTTGCCTATTTAGTGTATAATACAAAGTAGGTTTTACTTATAGATTAAACTGCATTTATAAGGTCTATTAGCCAGATCCCATTAGTTATCTATAGAAGTTTATACTTCTCTGCCATCTTTATTACATATTCCTATTGGTTAAGCTACTAAGTAACCTTTATCTGCTTAAGCCCCTTAAGTGACTCTGTGTACTATAGTTATACCTTCCTTATTATAAAGTTCCCTATAGGCTTAGTGTCTTCTTTTAACCAAATTAACTATTCTTTAACTATAAGGGAAGGGTTAAGCAGTAGCTTCTTCTAAATTAATACTGTAGATATAATCTGGGTGCGGATCTGTTAAAGATAATCTTCCTATCTTAGGAAATACTTTATATCCTAGTCGTAGTATTGTCTGCTATTCTTATACGCTTTCTGTTAGTTTGTTAAGAGCTATATATATAAGGTTGCATCCTTGTTAAAATCTATAACCTCTAGATAGGCTAGTTCTTATAGTAGACCTCGTTAAGGTACTGCATTGTCTGGGTTAATATGGGCCCAAATTCGCTAATCCGCGAGGGCTCGTAGTTGCTATAGCCATTGCTCCCAGTTTTCTGGCTTATTAAGGATGATTGTAGTTAGCAAATTCGATATTAGTGGAGTTATTTAACTAATAGGCAAGTAAGGAATTAAGGTGGTATTTTTGTTATTAGGATTGTCCTTATTATTAGGATCGTCCTATAACAAGGTAGAATCTTGTAAAATCTTATGGAATTTCATGGAATCTCGTCCTGTAATAATTAAGGTAGGATTTCTATTAGAGTCTGCGTCCTTAATAATGAGGTATCAGAGTCTGACGATGAGGTAGAAGTTCTTTAAATAATTAAGTAATAGCTGAATAGCTTCTTAAGTCGGCGGACTAGGCTTATAACTATCACAAAGTGCATATAGAGCAGTTTATTAATGAAATGGGTTAATTGATTAATAATCTTAACTTGATCGTTTTAATAAGCCCCTAGGGCTTTAAGCTACGAAGAGACTTTATAGTACACGGGCTCCGTATACGTGACTTATGCACGTGACCCACGCCTTTTAGAGAATATAGATTATGTAATAGAATCTCTTTCCTAAGCCCATGGCTCTATTATATCCTTAAGTTATTCCCTTATGGAATCCCTTAATAAACTCTTCTATAATACTTCTTAGGATATATATTGCTTCTCTATTAATATAGTCTTTATAATTTAGATCTTTTAGCTATGCTTTTAGAATCCTTTATTTCTAAAAGGTCCCTAGTATCTTATAGACTCTTTCATCTTTAGTTATAGCCGCTGGTTTAGTGTAATTATATCTACTTAATTATCCTTATCTTTTCGTAATATAACGCCTTATAGTTTCTTATTGTTTTACAGTTCTACTTTTCTACTAAGTGCGTCTACTTATGCATTTTTAGTGCCCTTAGGATACTAAATTTTAAAATAGTATTCTGTAAGCATCTCTGCCTATTTAACTTATCTTTAATTAAGTTCTTTTATTATTAGAAACCCTATTAGGTTCTTATAGTCCGTCTTAACTATAAATAGTTTTTTAATATCTTATAAGAATATTCTCTATTCCTTAAGTGCTATAACTATACCTAATAACTTCTTATTATAAATGTTATAGTTTAATTCTAGTAGTGTTATCTTTTAACTATAGTATATTACTAGATGCCATATATCCTAGTGCTTTTATAGAAAATATACTCCTAGTATAAAGTCTAATATATCTATTTCTATAACTATATATAATACTAGTTAATAAATTTTAAAAATTAGATCCTAGGTAAATAACTCCTTAAATTTCTAAAATAGCTTTTTTTGCTTACTGCCCTATATCTATAGTTCCTCCTTTTTTATTAGCCTAGTAAATAGCTTAATATTTTTTAACTACTATGTAATAAACCTTCTATAGTAATCATAAAACCCTAAAAACAATCTTAACTGCGTAATGTTCTTTAGTTTTTACTAACTATAGCTTTAACTCTCTTTAGGTCTATACTAATCTTACTTAGTTTAATAATAAATCTAATAAAATTAGTCTTTTTATAAAGAACTTATATTTCTTAATTACTACTAGCATCTTTTTTTCTTATAGTCTCTTTAAGGCCTATTTAGCGTATTCTCCGTAATCTTCCTTAATGTGGGTGGCAAGCGAGCCGTCCAAGCAAGCGAGCCGTCTACCTCAAAACTCACCAAAAATTCAAATATTCGTACTTTAATATCTTAACAACCACTTAATAATAAATTCTAATGATTTAGATTTAGACTTTTATATACGCTATACAGCTTCTATTAAAGTTGCATTATAATTAGTTTAGTGGTTTTTAAGATATAGTAATTTAGCTTTATTTTAGCCCCTAAATTATGATATCTTAAAAACTACTAAACTAATTACAATGCAACTTTAATAGAAGCTGTAGAGTGTATATAAAAGTCTAAATCTAAATTATTAGAATTTATTATTAAGTGGTTGTTAAGATATTAAAGTACGAATATTTGAATTTTTGGTGAGTTTTGAGATAGACGGCTCGCTTGCTTGGACGGCTCGCTTGCCACCCACGTTACTTATTAAGTAGATAATAATATTGTTAAGATATACCATAATAAATTTATTAAAGTGTTCTTCTAATATATTATTAATTTACTTCTATAACGTTGCTAATATATTTATAAGTCCGAATTGCATAACTAATAGTTTATAGTCCTTTTTTAAACCTAAAGGCTGCCTTCTATTTATTACCTTACTGTAATAGCTCGCACAAATGCCTTTGAACCGAAGCTTGTGGATTGCTATCTAATAAAGATACTAAGCTAATGAGGAGGAAAGGTGGCCGCGAGGGCTTATGTAAATAAATAGGTAGCGTGGGCCGCCAAGGTACTAACAGTAGACAAGCCAATAGTAGGCGAGCAAACAGTAAGAAATAGTACTAGACAGTATTAGATAGTATTAGACAGTATACCAGGTGACGCGCTCTAGCACCGTTATATCACCCCTCCCTCCTAAAAAAGCCTGCCCTTAGGCGTTGTCTAAGCTCCCTATTGTCGTCCAAATTATTATAATTATCTAACCCTTCTTCCCAGCATTTAATCCAGCTGTCTAATCTACGTGGTGGTCTAGGGAGGTTAGGGTAGGCTAGGTAGAAGTCCTGTAGCTTATAGGGGAAGTACTTAAAATTAGACGCGGAGTACTACTCTGGGTCATTATTATAGCCTACCTAGCTTATGCGGTATTTTAAGACATTATGGACCTTTTTCACTGCTAGGATTTCTTTAACTTCCTATTCTTCGTCCTCTATAATCTAGATTGGTAGTGGGGGGTTATTATACTGTCTAGGTAGTAGATTACCTGCATTCTTTTATAGCTAGTCCGGAGAGAAGACAGGGTAGATCTTTATTAATTCTGGTAGTTTAACCTTAAAAGAGTGTCCTACCTTTTAAAGAGTCTTATATAGGCTAGCTATTTAATGGTCTAGCTTGCGGCTCAGCCTCTAGGCTTTCCAGTTCTTTATTAACACCTATACCTTATCTCCTACTTAGAAGTCTACCTTGCAACGATATTGGTTTATATTGGACTTTTTCTTCTCTTACGCCTTTCTTATAATTGTTTAAGCCGTCTCCTAGGCTCTATGCATTCTCTTAGCAAATGCCTAGACCTCTTTATAATTAAGGCGTTCGCGGGCTATAGCGGGTTTAGTAAGCCTATCCCAATTAAAGGACGTTTGTGGTGTATACCCATAAAGCAGTTTAAATGGGGACATCCCTATACTGTTATAGGGGAGTGTAAGCTGTATATAGTCCATTATAGGCAGTAATTCCAACCAGTTGTCCTAATAGTAGTCTATAAAGGGACGTAGTCGTTAGTTAAGGTACTGGTTTATAATCTTAGTTTAACTATCAGTCTAGGGGTGGAATATAGTAGAGAGCTTAATCTTAATCCCAAGGATATAGCAGAATTTATTTTAGAAATCTAATATAAACTAGGGACTATAGTTAGAGACAATTAATTTAGGGGCACCGTAGAATTAATAGATATTATCAATATAAAGGCGGGCTATATCCTTTATAGTTGTGGTCTTAAAATTATAGAGGGAGACAGATTGCTTATATAATCGGTTAATTACTATAAAGGCCGCATTATGGCCGTAGGCGTCCTTTAGAAACAACTTAAAGTCTATTATAATATGTTGCTAAGGGCGTTCTGGAACTGGCAGCGGTTATAGCTACCTAGGAGTTCAATTCCTAGGGGCATCTACGCGTTTATAGGCGTGGCAGTTCCTAACAAATCGTGCCATATTAGGTAGAAGTCCTCGCCAGTAGTAATGGGGCGCTAGTAGTTAGTAGGTCTTGTCTCGTCTAGGGTATACCATAGAGACTTAACAGTGGGCTTTACGGATTAGCTCTGTCCGTAGGTTGTTAACATCTAGAACTATAAGCCGTTCCTAGTATAAGAGCAGTCCTTCTTCTATTTCCAAATTAGGGTTACCTTTTATAGCTTGGTCGCGGAGGGCCTTTAGGGAGTTAGCCATATGGTTTATAGTTAGGATGCGATTAATTAGCCCTATTAGTTTTTCCAAGACTTCTCCTTCTATAGATGCTAAATCATTCCGTTTAGAGTCTAGCTCCTTAAGGATCTGCGGGTTAAGCTATTTGGGGTAAAAAAGGGCGCACGTCCAGTATTAGGCCTTTAGCTTATCCTAAGGTCCTACATCTCGTTCCCTTTAGGTTAATATATCAGCCTTAGAGTTTTGCTTACTAGAGCGATATATAATTATAAAGAAGAATTAGGAGAGTATTTTAGCCTAGTGGGCTTATTGTCTAGTAAGCTGCTTTATAGTTATAGAGTACTCTAGGGCTTTATAATCCGTATATATCTTAATCTGGGAGTTTATACCTTCTAGCTCTACGCGCTATTAGGACAGCGATTAGATAATAGCTAGCATTTCTTTATTATATACTTCGTAATTATACTTAGCTAGGTCTATTATTTTTAAAAAGAAAGCAATAGGGTACCATTTGCTATCTAGATATAACTATAATAGGATTCCTACTATAACTCTGTCAAAAGCGTCTATCTCTAGTATTAATTTAAGGTCTGGGTTATAATAATAAAGGGTTTAAGAAGAGATAAGCCGATCTTTTAACTCTCCAAAGGCTTCTATATAGTTATTATTAAAGACAAAAGGCGTGTCTTTTTGGGTAAGTTGTATAAGGGGCTTTGCCATAACCCTGTAGTCGTAGATAAATTAGTAATAGAAATTACAAAAACTAAGGAAGGACTGGATCCCCTTTATAGTATAAGGGGGTTTCTAGTTATAGATTACGTTAACCATCTTAGGGTTGACTTTAATCCTATCTATACTTACTATAAACCCAAGGTACTTTATGCGTTTTACCCCAAATTTATATTTCTTAATATTAACTTACAAGCCTATATTCCGTAATCTCTCTAAGACCTTCTTAATATAAACTTAGTACTTAAGTTTATTGTCCAAGTATATAAGAATATTGTCTAGGTATACTATGCAGAATTTGTTAAGGTAATTAAAAAGAATGTTATTTATATATCTTTGGTATATAGCTAGTCCGTTAGTTAGTCTAAATAGAAGAACTTTGCATTTATAGGACCTATAACAGGTATAGAACGTTATTAAATCTTTAGATACAGGGTCTATTCTAATTTAGTAAAAAGCTTGGCGGATATTAAGTTTAGTAAAGATCTTTACCTAGCTTAAATATGTAAGGGTCTTATTAATTAAAGGAATAGGGTACCGATCCTTTTAAGTAATAGCATTTAGCTTTTAATAGTTAATATAAAAACAAAGGCCTTTATTAGGCTTTTTTATAAATAGGATAGGGGAAGCAAAAGGGGCTTAACTTGGCTTAATAAACCCTTTATTAAGGTTATTAATTAAGTATTGCTTTGTTGCTTTTAGCTTATCTATTAATTATTAGTAGAGGGGGCTATAGCCTAGCAAGTTATTGGCTTCTAATTAAATCTCATAATTATAGGTTTAGTAGGGGGGCAGTATATCTAAAGCTGCTTTTAAGAACGCGTCTCTATAGTCTAAGAGGTAAGTAGGGAGAAGGCACTTAACTAGCTCCTTATTAGTTTCCTTTACTAGCCCCTCTTCCTTCTTATTAATAATCTGGTTGATTTTATATAAGCTAGTTATAAAGACCTTATTGTCCTTTTAATATATATTAAAGTAGAAACCTATAGCACTAATTGCCGCGACATCTATTAAAGGGGGATTGTATAATAGCAGGGGTGTTTATAGCCTTACGGACCTTTAGCGCGTTAGCGTTATCTTTACTCCCTCTAGCTCTTATTACATCTTCTAAAGGTTATCCTTTATATCCTATTAGTACATCCTCTTCCACATTAGTTAAATCTCCGCAATTTAGAAGTTACCTATATTACTATCCATTCCACTTCTATAAGTAGAGTCCTCCTTAACTATAGCACTTTAGGGGAGTATTATTGTCAGTACAGAGTTCCTGACAGCCTTATGGCAGACATCTTCTTAGGCAAAGGCTAGGTCGCAGTCCCTAACATCTTACTAATAAATAGGGTCAGCCTTTACAGCTAGTATTTTACAGTTAGTCTAAATTTCTCTAGCAAAGGGAGGTAGTTTTGGTCTATTCCCCAGCTAAATAAACTGTCTTTGTTAGACGTTTAACTAAATATTAAAGTAGGACATCCATTTTTAGCTAAGGATAATGTTATAGGAACCTAGGTCTAGGATATAAAAGGGAATACTATACTAGCGTTGTCCATTAATAGAGATATGCAGCTTTAAGACATAGGTAACTAGCTTACTAGCTTAACCATTATAGCCTTTTACTTAAATAGGCTTCTCTAGTTAGGTGGCATTTATATTTAAGAACTTAGCAATATTATTTACATAAGTAGTGTTTATAAAGGCAAAGCTATTTACTCTAGTATTAATAAGGGCAGTTATATTAACTCTATATCTATTTTAAGATACTATACATAGAACTATAAAGTGTTTTCCACCTATTAGCTAATTTAGATTAATCTCTTTAAGATTAATAGGATACCCCAGGGGGGAGTTTTTCCCTAGGGTTTTTTTTCCTAACTTGTTAGATATTTCTTCTTCCTCTATCTCCTTAATGTTACCTATATCCTTTAGCTCTAGGCAGGACAAGATAAAGTAGCTATCCTTTTTATAATAAAAGTATATAACCATAATAGGGTTAATTAGAGTATTATAATAAGTATTGGTTGGAGGTATTATATATAGCGGGTTAGGCAAGACTTACGGGTAGGTAGTTATAACCGCCTTTAGTGTAAGGGCGGTTGTAATTTATCTTCCAATACTAGCTCCTATTAGTATAGCGGATAGGTTACAGTTGCTATAGGGCCGCTTTAGTTAATCAGAACAAGTATTAATTTATTTTAGTTCTAAATTTAGTAACAAACATTAGGCTATAAGTCTTTAGTAGGTTAGTAGGTCGTCTAAGGCTACCGCAATCTTCTCTTATAGCTAGACCGTTAGCTTATTATATAGGTCCAAACAGTAGTTCTTAGGGGGAACCTGGCCTTCGCCTGCTAGGTATAAGAACTAAGTCTAAATCTTGGTAAAGGATTAGTTCAATTTTATTATTAGGCAATTATAGTCGTAATAGGCATCCTATACTTTATTCGGATTAACATAGATAGCAGCTAGGCGCTATATTATCTTAACAACAGATATAAACTAAATAGGTAACTCGTCCTTAAACTTGGCCTAGAGGTGTTGCTAGGCGTCCCTAATAGTTTAACCAAAGAGGTAGAGTATTTTAGCTTCTTTAGAGGAGAAATAGTTATAGTTAACACAAAGCTTTCCTTGCACCTAGATTCTCTAGTTCTTAAAGATTAGGTCTATGCCGTCTAATAATAGTAGGGGATTAGGGAGCTTAACGGACTTTAATTACTTTATTATCATATCTATACTCTCTAGTATATTATATTTAGTTAAGTAAATAGGTTAACTAAGGCTTTATAAAGGGGAGGCTAGGCTGTTTTATAAGGCAGTAAGGCTTTCCAGGATCTCCTTTAAAGTCTCTTATATGCTTTAGGCTTAAAGACAATTAACCTTCTAACTAGCTATAAGGGCACGAATCTACTCGTATATATCTATAACGTTATCATTATCTTTAATTTCTAATCCTAATTAGATCTCGTGTTCCTCTTAGGTAGAGGCAGGTCTTTTAAATAAGCTCACTTTAGGTGCCATTATCAACCTCCTAAGGTTCGTTAGAATTATATAATTTAGTTTTAATTCTAGGGTTCTTTTAGGGGTGCAGGTTAAGTACAGTCTGGCCTATAAAGTGGGATATTATCAGGGCCTTCTTAGGCGTAGTAGTGTAAGTTTTCTTTAATATCTAAGTATAATGTATTAACGCGTCATTGCAGATAAAGGTCTTTTTTTTTAGGTGGGATATTATTAAGGCCTTCCTAGGCAATATAGGGAGAGCTTAGTATAATATAACGGCTTGTATAAATGCCTCTAAACCAAAGCTTATGGATTGCTATCTAATAAAGATACTAAGCTAAGGAGGAGGAAAGGTGGCTGCGAGGGCTTATATAAAAAAATAGGTAGCGCGAGCCGCCAAGGCGCTAACAGTAGACAAGCTAATAGTAGGCGAGCAAATAGTAAGAAATAGTATTAGGCAGTATGCTAGGTAGCAGAATATGGCAGAATTTGGCAGAATTTGGCAGGTAACGCGCTCTAGCACTGTCACACTTCCTTAATCTGGATCTAATAGTACACCCATCTTAAATCTATCTTTATAAAGATTTACGTATTACTAATCCTATTCTAGATTTTACTAATTAAGGGTAAAGAATACCTATCCTTTCTAGTAATACTATTTAACTATTTATAGTAAATATATAGTCTAAGCTTTCTGTTTTTCTTTGGTACAAATAGTACTAAATATCCCGCTAATAATTATAATGGTTGGATATATCTATTAAGTAAAACCTATATAGATGGTTATATAGCTGCGAGGCATAGGCGACTTATATACGACTTGCCTGTAAGGTATGTACGCTATTTATACCTAGGGAAAACCCTTCCTTACCTTGCACCTTAGACTCCTTCTTTTCCCTTAAGGATTTGTCTGTCTATATAACATACCCTATTATTCCATTATTAAGCTCCCTATCTATATCCTTACCTTATAATATCCCTTTTATAAGTTTTCTCAGATAAACTCTTTAAGTGCTCTTAACTCTTTGTCGGTATACTCGCTTTATCAACGTGCACGAATATCACTTATAGTGGTACGTATGCGGTGTTGAAGTTGGTAGTTGATTGTTGTCTCGAAGTAAGGGGTTGCTCCAAGGTCAGATTAGCTAGTCTCGCTTCATGGTCTCGTGACCACGTCACATGACTAACATTCCGACACTGGAGCAACTCTAAAAAGAAGGCTAATCTACACTCCAAAGCCAAGCCTACTTCTAGACTATTCGTAGCATATACGCAATAACTAGAGATCCAATTAATACGCAATAGCTTCCACGCTCCTTTTACAGGTCCGTAATTATATAACCCGTATTACGGCTTATACAAATGCCTCTAAACCAAAGCTTGTAGAATGCTATATTAC
>Ga0307507_10000291_pt1 | contig 99853 bp, 24 predicted proteins | sample 7_EM_MG_FD_207223 | JGI IMG/M metagenome (GOLD analysis project Ga0307507, IMG submission 207223) | Populus trichocarpa ectomycorrhiza microbial communities from riparian zone in the Pacific Northwest, United States - 7_EM | ecosystem: Host-associated > Plants > Roots > Unclassified | place...
TAAGAATCTTAAGCTTCTCTTATCTCTTCTTAAGAATCTTAAGCCTGTGGCCTTTTGCCTTTATTAAGTAATAAGCTAGCACTAGCAGTTGTCTACTTACTTAGTTTCTTCTAAACGTTACTCCTATCGTCTTATAAAGCAATAGAAATCATATCTAATAGTGTTATAATACCCGTTACTAAACCCTATTCTATAATGGTCTTAGTCTCTGCTTCTATTTTAACTTCTCTAAGGTTTGCATACTCCTAGTAAGCTGCCCTTGTTGCCTTATCGTCGGTAAATATTTCGCCTGTGTTAAATTTATCGTCTTTAATGTCCAATCTGCAAGCTAGTTCATTGGTTCCTTTAAACTTAGATAACAATAGCTCCTATAGCCAATAGCTTGCGCCGTACTTAGCGTCCTTATAAATTTGGCATGCGTTGTTGTAACAATACACAAAACTGTTAATTAAACACTCTTTTATTCCTTGCAGTGCACCGTTGTCCCTCTATATATATATGCCGTCTACTGGCCTAGTTCCCTTTACCGCATAGTTACTCTAACCACCTCTATAGTCTCTGGCGAAATGACCCTATTTTCCGCAATTTATGCAAGCTCCATCTTTAAACCACTTCTCTTGCTATAGAGTCTGCCTAAATATCTTCTACTACTAAGATCCCTGGTTTGGCCTCTACTCCTAGGTCCTTTAATTACTTAATTCTTAACCTCTGGGTTTCCATAGTTTCTTTTCCCATCTTTAGGTTTCTTTGGTACCGCTTAGGTCTATTAGCTTTGCGCTATTCCATAGTTTTTAACTTTATGTCTGTCGTTGCGTACTCTACGCCTTATATAACTGTGGAACTCTGTCTTGCCCTCTCTTAGCTTATTCCCTTTGGTAGATTCTATTATTAATCTTTATTAACTGATCTATTAACTCCCTTAAAGTATCCGCATCTTCCATTAGGATAATTGCGTCCTAGACTTTAGCCTTAAGTCCCTATTTATACTATGCTATAAGCGCCCTATCGTTCCACTTAACCTACATGGCTAGTGTTTAAAACTATATTATATACTTAATTGCTAAAGTGCGTTGTACTAAGTTCTAAAGCTTTCGTTCCGCTATAGTTATAGCCTCTAGGTCTCTAAATATCTATATTAACTATTCCGCGAACCCGTTTTAACTGGTAAATATATACCGTACATCCTGGTTAGTAGTTGTTATGCTATTAGCCTATATTTCCGTAAGATACGGCTTAAACCACTTAAGTGCCCTCCCTGTTAGGAATAATCCTGTATAGGCTACTTGGTCTAACGATGTTACTAATTTCACTCCTTCCTGTACTACCTTAAAGTGCATCTGCATAAGAAATCCTTTAAGCTTTAACTTCTCTCCTGAGAATCGTTTAATTAAAGGTAGCTTAATCTTTACTGCTCTAATTCTATTAATGCGTTCTTTAAGTATCCTATTATTATCTTGTAAGTGATTAACTATTTCTTATAACTAACCTTGCGTAACTACTTAAGAATCCCCATTGTCCATACTGGTATCACCTGGCCCTGAGGTTGTGGCTGCCGTTAACGCTGTTATGACTAGTGCTGCTCTTGGTAGCATATTGTTCGTCTTTATTTAATACTGTAACCTTAGTAGTGAATGTGTAACGGAACCTTGTAGTAGGAACTACGGTGGGTTCTATTATTAGGCTAGGTATATAGGTAAGAACAAAACAATAACGTAATAATAACTGGTGGAGTGGTTGCCTAACAGATTAACTCCAATTATATTCTAAGATTTACTACAAGGAGAGAACTATCTACGGTAGGGACTAAGGTCCTTTAAATACACAACCATACACCTAAGAAATCCTCTCTTGTACATAAGGTACGTGTTGTTTGTATTAAACATAACGTCCCTTCCGTTTAATATAGTTAATACGTTTAACACCACGTGACCTTAGTTACTATTCCTCATTATATAGTTCTACTAGATCTATCCTGGACCGTGCCTGTATTAACCAATTAGCTTCCTGCGACTCTTCCCTAAGTAGTCATAACATTGTACTTAAAGTGTCCGTAACATTGGGCAACCACTCCACCAGTTGTTATTTACATTGTTAACTTCTTGTTTACCTACACACCTAGCTTATTAATAAGTCCACCGTAGTACCTACTACAAGGCTCTGTTATATCTAGCTTACTTAGCCTTTTCTTCTTTAGCTAGGCGTCTAACATTATTATATACGCACTATAACCGTAGGCTTTTAGGTGCGCTAGTTATGGCTTTCTTAATCTTCTATTAACTAGGAAAGTATAAAACCTCTTATATAGCAATTTCCAATTATTACTTTTCTATAGCGTTTGATCTTAAAGGTAGACTATATAGTTAACTATATAGTTCTATAGGTTATATGGTAGATTAGCAGCAATTCTTATTACTTATACTCTCTTAATAATTACACCCCCTAAGCGTTTAGTGGTACTGTTTTAAGCTTAGGTATATAGCGCCAAAGGCTTAAATATAATCCCTTAAGTCCGTAGCTATTTAAGGGTTCTCCTTCTCCCTAGCTTATTATCTAATTTAATAGTGTTAACTTTAAGGTTATACCTTAAACAAATCCATTAGATAAAATCTTTAAGTACTTATAGTATCTCCTTCTCCTTATTATGCGTTATTATAAAATATAGGAAGGTTTTTCCTAAGAAGGTATTGTAGATAAGTATAACTTATATAAATCCAGTATATGCTTTTTTAAGGTTAGTCTAGTTAATATAAAGGTTAAGATAAGGTTTATTAATATTCTATTTTAAGAACCTTTATAAGACCTAACGCTTAATTTTAGCGAGACTATAATATTAACATTCTGTTATCTTTAGGCCTTAAAGCTTAACTCCTAAGGCGTTAAGACCTAAATAGTAAAGGCTTATAGGTCCTGGATAACCTAAACGTAGATATTATAGATATATATTACCTTTTAAATCTAGACAAACGTCTCTTAATAATACTCTGCGCTTCTATTAGCGGCGCAGTAGTTAGCTTATATTAAACGCTAATAGACTTCCTAGTCGGATATGTTTAATAGTCTATTATCTATAACGTTCTTCCATTTAATATAGAATTATATTATCCTTCTAAACTAAAAGATTATTGTCTCCTTTATTGTTCTAATAGTACCCTTATTTTTAAAGTAAACGAAATAACACTAGGTTTATATTAAAGTCCGTATAAAAGGTAACGTCCTTAAGACGTAGGATTCCCTTCCTCTTGTCTAGTTTTATAACTTAGATAGTAACATTACTATAGCCTAGTATAGGCACTTCTAAGCTGCCGGCAATGACATATTTATATCTTAGAGCTTTCCTAAAATTATAAAAATAAAAGAGGTTATTAAAGATATAGAAAGTGGTTCCTAAGTTAAGAATAGTTAATAGCTTTAGTAAATAGAGTTAACCGGTATAATACAATTCTAAGAATATTGTATTAGCTTTTTCCTTAATCTTAACTGTCTTCTAGCTCTTATCCTATTATTATTAAGCCTTATCTTCTTATTCTTTAAGTTTGATCTTTATAACTTAGTTAATAAGATTCTTATTCTTTTCTACCTTTTTTAGTGCCCTATTAATGCAAGCATCTTCTATTATAACTTCTATAGGTCCCTTATCTTTAAATAAATACTAATAGTCCTAAAGGGAGTGTCCTTATATTCCGCATACTAAGCACTTAGGCATTAGCTTCTTATAGGACGTCTCCTTATCTACTAATGTCCTAGCTCTCTTTAAGCGTCTATTATATACTAAGGCCTTTCCTCTTTATAAACCTTTAGTAGTATTAGAGTAATCCTTAATAGCTTACTCTATAAAGTCTGCATTAAAGGTACTTCCTCTTATAGTAGTATTAGCTTTCTTTAAGGGTGTTCTAAGTCCTTCTTATAGCTCCTTTACTACTCTATAGTATTTAAAAGATCTTAACTTCTAAGGGTTATTTAACTTAGTAGTATACTTTATACAGTAGGCGTTACTAAAAGATTAAATAACTTCTGCTAAATCTTAAAGCCAGATTCTATTAGACATTTAAGGGATCTTATACTTCTCTCCTAGTAATATTACATATTCCCATTAATCTAGCCATTGGTTTAATTTTAATAACTATTTAAACCCCTTAAGGGCTTCTATATACTAGTATTATACCTTCTTCCTAATAAATAATAAGGTAGGTTCTATATTCTCCTTTAACTAAAATAGCCATTCTTTAATGGTTAAGGAAGGGTTAAGCAGTAGCTTCTTCTAAATTAATACTATAGACATAATCTAGGTGCGGATCTATTGAAGATAATCTTCCTATTTTAGGAAATACTTTACATCCTAGTTATAGTATTATCTGCTATTCTTATACGCTTTTTGTTAATTTATCGAGAGCTATATATATAAGGTTGCATTCTTATTAAAATCTATAACCTTTAGATAAGGTAGTTTTTCAAGTAGACCTTCTTAAGGTGCTTTTATAGCTGGGTAATATAGGCCTAAATTTGCTAATCCATAAGGGCTTGGAGTTGCTATAGCTATTATTCCCAGTCTTCTAGCTTATTAAGGATAATTATAGTTAATAAACTTAATGTTGGTGGAGTTATTTAACTAATAGGCAAAGGAGGAATTAAGATGGTATTTTATTATTAGGATTATCCTTATTATTAGAATCGTCCTATAATATTTAAGGTAGAATCTTATAGAATCTCGTGGAATCTCATAGAAGACTTATCCTATAATAATTAAGGTAGGGTTTTATTAGAGTCTGCGTCCTTAATAATAAGGTGTTAGAGTCTAATAATAAGGTAGAATTTCTTCAAATAATTAAGTAATAGCTAAATAGCTTAAGTTAACGGACCGGGCTTATAACTGTCAGATAGTTTATATAGAACTATTTATTAATAAAATGGGTTAATTGATTAATAATCTTAACTTAATTATTAATTAATGCTTTTAATAAGCCCCTAGGGCTTTGAGCTATAAAGAGACTTTATAGTGCACGGGCTCCATACACATAACTTATATACGTAACCCACGCCTTTAGAGAATACAGATTATCTAACAGTTAGTCCTTTCTTAGTTTTTTTCCTTCCTACCTTTAAGCTTTTTGCTTCTTAGGCTAGGTCTTAAAAAGCTTTAGTAATATAATTAGATAGGTGTTAAGCAATGTCTAAGTAGTTACAGATAAAGCGCCTATAGAAATTAGCAAAGCCTAGAAACACTTAAACATATTAATAACTCTTTAGCTCTAGCTACTCTTAAATTATCTGCATCCATACTAGGTCTATAACTATACCTATAGGCATTATAATATAACTTAGAAACTTAACCTGCTTAGTATTAAAGATATACTTTAATGCCTTAGCGTAGAGGCCCTAATTATCTAAACATTCCAGCACTTTACAGATATATTGCTTATGCTAATTTTTATCTTCTAAGTAGATTAAGATATTATTTAAATAGATAATATATATGCGGTTAACTAGTCCCCCTAAGGCTCTATAAATATAAGGGCGCGAAGAGACTTCGGGGAAGATTTAAAGGAATAGTATAAATTCTATCTAAATCTAAGGGTATATAGCTCTTGCTAGGAACAAGATGTTGCGTAAAGAAGAGAAAGGAATATAGGAAGCTTATAACTAAATATTTGGGAGTCTTGGCAGCAGACGCGTGGGCATATACGCACGTAGGTTTTAATAGGTTTTAACCAAATTCCATTACATTAGTAGAATTTAGTGGAATTTAATTAAGTTGGCGGAATTTGGCAGAATTTAATTAACTTAGTAGAATTTGGCAGAATTTAATTAAAGCGTTGGAATTTATCTGTTAAGTATTTTAATAAGACATTCCTACTGTAACTGGGCTTGTCCCGTTAAATTACCCCCCCCCCCCCCCCCTTTTAGCCAAAGGTCTAAAATAATTTAATTTAGTTAAGAACTTATAACTTATCGCGTTATAAGCGTCATAATATATTTTAAGTTCTTTTTAATTTTAAGTTTCCTACTACTATGTTTCGTATATTTATATTAGGTAGTAATTGTTTACCTTTATATTATGTCCATCTAACTAGAGCAGGCCGCGAAGGATAGTCTTTATAGAATTCTTTTACTAAGGTAGGCGCGTCGGCCTTAATCTGGTTATAGGTTTCCTAGGTTTATATTTTATATCCTTCCTACTTAATAAGAAGTTTAAATTGTTTAGATTATGGTTTCTATTATATATTATTAATTAAGTTAATAAAGTAAGAACCGTTACCATTGTTAATAATTATAGGAGGTAGTAGTGGCACTTTACAAGTTATAGGATTATCTTTTAAAGGTTGCAATAAGCTTATATAAAACATTGGGTATATTTTTATCTTAGTTAGCAGTTTAAGCTTATAGGCGTATAGGCTTAGTTTCTTCTTAATTTAGTACGGGCCTATAAACTTCTAATTAAGTTTCTTTAAGGGCCGTTAAGTGTCACGGAACCCCACCGCAGGGGCCTCCATGAGAGAGCCCTGTGCTCCCGCGTACACCTCGCGTATAGCTTACGTCAGCTACGCGTAGGTATATCACCTCCTTACGCCCTCGACCCTTACGATCGATCACGCAACGTCTTATAGACTCCTCGAATACATACGCTCTATAGCCATTGCCCCCGTCCCATAACATTACGTTACGCCTTTTTTATTACTGACGCTTAGCCTACAACCAATTCTACGTCTCTATAATACCATAGGCGCTACCAGAAGCACCGTGTCTCCTACTTTATACCTTTAAAGAACCGATGATAGTAAAACGAAATTCCTTACTAGCCACTATGCTAAACTTAAAGAATAATCTAATACCTATATTAAACCTATAACGCCAATTAATCCCAGGAGTATTTAATTTATTAGCCCTAGCCTTAACCCCTAAAGGGAAGCCTAATAGCTTAAAAGACTATAACAACCTTAATAAGGTGGACATTAATAATATCTTATCTTTTATTAACTATATAACTACGGACAAACAAGCCGAAGGGCTACTACCTATTAAAATTAAGATACGAGACGCCGAGATGTTTATAAAAATGGTAATATAAGAACCTAACAAATACTACCGCCTTCTATAGAACTATTATCTAAAGCTTACATAAGCTAAGATATGCGCTGTCTAAGATTATAATATTATCTAAGACCTATAAGCTTATAAGGCGCTCGCTAATAATATACGCTAAGAGATTGAAGACGACCTCTGTGAGTCTAAACGCGACGTCTAACAATTAAAGAAGGCTAAGATTATACTTATTGCTACGGTTACTAAAAAAGAGGGTACAATTAAATACCTATAATCTTAGCTTAACGAGCACATTTGTAACAATACCAGACACCCCTTTACTGTATATAATGCCACCTATGTCTCTACGCCCCTAGCAACCTTATCTACTTAACGCTTAACGGAGGGTTAGTGCTAAGCAGCTTCGCCTAACGGGAACCCCTACTATAGTGATAACGAAAGCCATAACAACCAAACCCAAACTGCCACTGTAGGGTCTAATATACGCTACCCTAATCCCCTAATCTTTAAGGGTAACCGCAAGGAATATAGCCACTAGAAGATATAAATCCGCAAGAAACTAACCTAGAGCGCCTGCCTTTTCCCCATAGAAGATGCTAAGATTGGCTATATCATTAGGCGAACAAAGGGTATCCCATTTAATAGGCTCTTCGCTTAATAGGAGACTAGCAGTCCCTAAAAGTAGCAGTTCTACTAGGAAGTCCTTAATAACCTTAACTAAATATACCGCGACTATAACCTAGTGGCCACTAGTTAAGCTAAACTATATACCCTAAAGATAAGTCCCACTAAATTATTTGATAAGTTCTATGTTAAATTCTAGAAATATACCGGAGTCCTTGCCTAAGATAATGCTGAAGACTAGGAAGACTTTCTTAAAAAAGTTACTTATTGCCTTAGTCACGCAGCCGCCAGCCACAATTATAACAGCGTTTACGATATGGTAGCAGCCCTACGGAAGATTAAACGACGGCTAAACCAGATTGCTACTACAAACCCCCGCCTAAAGACCTCCCTATAGAAGCCCTCCGGACCTACTAAACTACTAACACCCACTACCCCAAGCAACACTACTAGTCCTAATATTAACCTCTCTATACCAACTTTCCCGTAGAAGTTACTAGATAAAAAACGCGAGCTACTCTAGAAGCTAAGGCGTTACTATAGATGCCGTTAAGAAGGCTGTTATAGCTATAGCCTAAACTGCCTAATAGCTAGGTTTAGCAGCCGCCGCCTAATACCTAACCTAGTACCTTAAATACTAAATACGTCACTATATGCCACTACCATACAAGATAAAGACGCAGTAATAGTAGTAGAGTTAGATACGGAAACGGAAAACGCCAAGTCCTAGCCCTAAGTTGTAGGTTAGGACACCCTAATAATAAGGGGATCTATATATCGGCCTACTTAATAGATAACTCAGTAAAGATAAATAGACGGAAACAGATAGTTTTACCTATAATAGGAATTACTGCCAAAAAACAATATAAAAGCCGTTCTATAATTAATTATGGAGCTATTAATAAATTTATAGATACCTAATTCGTGCGTATTTACAACCTACCTACCTTACCCCTTACCAAAGCCCACGCCCTATAACTTGCTAACAGCAGTTATACTACATAGAAGATTACCTATATAGTATAACTCTACCTAGATATAAACGGGCACCAGAAAGAGCTCTAGGCCTATATTACACCACTTACTAACTACCCTATTATCCTTAGAATAAACTGGCTTAAATAATATAACCCTGCCATTAACTAGAAAAAGAGAGAAGTAACCTTTAACTCTAAATACTGTAGAGAGACTTGCCTAGGATATGGCCTAGCCGCCTTTATCTACTCCTTAGGATATCAACCTAAGGAACCCCTTATTACCCTACCCACGACTAACTACTACTATATAAGTGCCGCGGCCTTCTACCGTATAGCACGTAAGAAAGGCTAGACCGTTACCGCAGCCTCCTAATTATGACTATATAAGCTTGATAAAGAATAGGACTACGTCCTCTACAGTAATAGGATAGATATAGTTAACCTCCTAGAAAATGATGCCCCTATAGAACTCTACGGACTTTTACCTTCAGACTTTAAGAAGTTTATAAAGCTTAAAAAAGGACTTACTAATAAGGAACTCCGTAAGCTCCTCCCTAAGAGGTATTATGACTTTATTAATATATGCTTATAAAAGAGCGCAGATATACTCCCCCCATATTGACCTAATAACTACGCTATTAATATTAAATAAGGAAAAACGCCACCTTATAAAAGACCCTACCTAATATTAAAAGACAAACTCCTAGTTATTAAAAAGTATATTAACAAATACCTTGATAAAGGATTTATTCGTCTTAGCATATCCCTAGTAGCCGTCTCTGTCCTCCTTACTAAGAAGTTAGAAGGAGGTATCCGATTCTGCATTAACTATAGAGGACTTAATGCTATTATAATTAAGAACTAATACCCCGTACTGCTTATACGTGAGACTCTTAAGTAGCTTAGTTAAGCCAAAATCTATACTAAGCTTGATATTATCGCCGCCTTTAACCGCCTCTAAATACGGGAAGGTGATGAATGGAAAACCGTATTCGTATTACGCTTTAGCTAATTTAAATATACCGTTATGCCCTTTGGCGTATGTAACGGCCTAAGCAGCTTTTAAAGCTATATTAATAACGCCTTATAGGACTACCTCGACGACTTCTGCTCTGCGTACCTAGACAATATACTTATTTACAGCAATAATCCCTCTAAGCATACTAAGTATATTTAAAAGGTCCTATAGCGCCTTAAGGACATAGGACTTTACATTAATTTAAAGAAGTGCGAATTCTTAGTTATAGAAGTAAAATACTTTAGACTAATTATTACTACTAAGGGTGTCCGTATGGACCCCGAGAAGGTATATATAATTACCAAATAGCAAACCCCTAACTGCATTAAGGACGTACAAGCTTTCCTTAGTTTTACCAACTTTTATTAAAAATTTATATATAACTTCTCGGGTGTTGTAGTATTACTTATAGCAATAATACGAATAAAGGGCCTGTCCGTAAAAGGAAGAAAAATATATCTATATTTTATCTAGACGCCTGAATGCGAGAAGGCGTTCTAAGACCTTAAAGATGCTTTTACCAAAGCACCTATCCTAGCCCACTTTATACTAGGACGATAACTCTATCTCAAGACTAACTCCTTAGACCACGTTAACGCAGGCGTCCTCTCCTAGATAGGTGATAACGGCCTCCTCTACCTAGTTGCATTCTACTCGTCTAAGCTTATACTATAAGAATATAACTATAAGATCTATGATAAGGAACTTCTCGCGATTATATAAGCATTTAAGGAATTCTGACCGGAACTCTTCTTAGTAGAACCTAACCAGCTAACTGAAGTCCTTATAGATTATTGTAATCTTGAGTACTTTATAACTATAAAACAGCTAAACTGACGCTAAGCACGCTGGAACGAGTTCCTCTCTGGTTTTAACTTTAAAATTGTATATAGGCTAGGAGTATAAGGTACTAAGCCTAATAGCCTAATACGCCGCTTATAAGACCTTCCTTAGTCTAAAGATAACCCCTATAACTAGTTCCAATAACAGACAATTCTAAAAGCATGAAATTTGGCCCTAAGTATGCTACCTATAATAAAACCAACTATACCATAGCTCTACACTATAGAACTAGAATTACCTTCCGAAATTAATGAGCTTATTACTATGGTATATAACACCTCTATTAACCTATTACTGTATTAACTTATTACCATAAAGACCGCCGGCGCCCGTACGCTGCTAACTAACCTTTGAAGCTTAGGCTAGATTAATATAGCAGCCTTAGAAGTAAAAGAGAATAGGCTCTATTATAGAGGCCGTCTATTTGTCCCTAACTTAGAAAATCTATAACGGCAACTAATCTAAATGGCCTATAACCTCTGATTAAGCGGCTACCTAGGTAAAGAAGGAACCTATAAGCTTCTTAGCCGATACTGCTTCTAGCCTAAAATAATAGACTTAGTTAAATGCTTTATAGGCGCCTGCTATAGTTATAAGCGCGCTAAGGCCTTTAATATAAAGTACTAAGGACTACTACACCCTCTACCAGTACCTATATGACAATAGGCAGATATTACTATAGATTTTGTTGTTGACCTACTACCCTATAAACGACACGGCCGTACCTATAAGAACATCCTTATAATAATATACCAACTTATAAAAGAGCGCTACTACGTCCTAACCGAAGGTGTAGCTATTAGCAACGTTACTAACACCTTCCTTTGCGAAATTTACCGATTATATAGGTTACCTAACTTAATTACGTCCGACTAAGGTATATAGTTCGGCTCTAATATATGGAGACGAATTTGCCAACGCCTTAGCATCTCCGTTAAGATATCTATATCCTTCTACTACGAAACTACTGGGTAACCAGAAAACGCTAATGCTAGCATAAAAGCGTACCTATAACAGGTAGTCGCCTATAGTTAAGACGACTAGGTAGATTACCTCCTACTAGGTAAATTTACAGTGAATAACCACGTCTTAACTACTATAGGACTTACTCCATTCTTCGCAAACTAGGGATATTACCCTTAATCCGGCATAGAGCCACTAGAACCTGTTAATAAGAAACTGCCATATAGAAAACGCCTTAAGATGCTACTCGCCAACCAGTATGTAGACCGTATGAAAAATCTACTCAACTACTATAAGGGAGAAATGGCCTAGGCTTAAGCAAAGCAGGCCTACTTCGCCGACCGTTATAGAACGCTACTACTAGAGATACGTGTTGGCAACTGGGTATAGCTAGACGCACGCAATATCTCTACGTAGAGGCCTATAAAGTTACTTGATTATAAGAACCTCGGCCCCTATCTGATTAAATAAGTTATTAATAGGGGAGCCACATATAAGCTAGAGCTCCCGCCTGCCCTAGTCACCTGCGGGATATAGCCCATATTCTACCTATAGCTACTACACCTTTACCAGCCTAATTCCTTACCGGGACAGATATAGCCTAAACCCCCACTAGTACTAATCTGAGACGAGAATAAAGACGAGAACTATAAGGAGTGGACTGTTAAACAAATTATCAACTCTAAATACTTTGGCAAAGGCAGAGGACGGCGGCTCTACTATAGAGCTATCTACATAGGATTCGACATAGATTAGCTAGAATAGTAACTATAGGAAGACTTTAAAAATGCAAAGGACCTAATTAGCGACTTCTACTACGCGAACCTATAGAAACCGGGCCTAAGCAGAGATTTCATACCTAATCCTCTATAGGAGCCCTTATAGAGTTAAACCGTTGTATATTACCACGTAAGGGCAAATTGCCATTAGATTGCCGTAGATTGCCATTATATAATAGCAAAGCGCAATCACGTGACCGGAATATTGTTGAGATATCCAGAAACTTCGACCGGCGGTCAAAGTTATCTAATTAGTCGGATTCTTAGGTACCAAGCCTTATTATATAATATTATTGCAAACCTTTAGCAATACCCCCTTTTCCTTTCTCTTCTCTACACCCTAAGTGCCCCTTCTACATATATATAGTAACCACAGCGTTGCCGGAGCTCCGCCTCTATAGGAGGGGGGGTAGTGTCACGGAACCCCACCGCAGGGGCCTCCATAAGAGAGCCCCGTGCTCCCGCGTACACCTCACGTACAGCTTACGTCAGCTACGCGTAGTTATATCACCTCCTTACGCCCTCGACCCTTACGATCGATCGCGCAACGTCTTATAGACTCCTTGAATACATACGCTCTATAGCCATTGCCCCCGTCCCGTGATATTAAGTCTTTAGGTTTTATATATTTAGGTAGGCTATATTACCTTCCTTAAAGTCCTATGCGGGAGCTTATCCTTTATTTACATGCCATTCCTATAATATTTAAGCATACATTAATTTACTTCATAATAGTTCCGTTAACTGCTTTATTTAATTGGCGAAGTTATACACGTTAATTAACTAAATCCGTTTAATCATAGGTCCTATTGTGTTAATTTTAGGTTGTGGTTTAAATCTAAGTTAAAGGTCTTATCTATAGGTCGCGTAGAACAGCATTACGCCTATTAATACGTTTATTGTATTATTTATAGTAAACTTAGCTAAAGGCAGCCATTTTTCCCAGTCGTTTTGCAGGTAGGAGCAGTATATTTATAAGTATTATTCTATAATCACGTTCGTAATTTTAGTTTAGCTATCTATCTCTAGATAAAATGTAGTTAAGAGTTATATTTAAATGCTTAATTATTTATATAAAGCTTACCAGAAGTCTAAAACGAACTAGCTTCCGCGGTTGGATATTATTATATTAGGAAGTCCATATAGCTTAAAGACATAGTTAATAAAACATTTAGCTACTAATATTGCATTAATTAAGTCCATAGGAATCATATGTTGCATTTTTATAAGATAGTTAACAACTACTATAATTGTTTGAACGAGTTCGAACAGGAATTTGTGGTCGCAATCACGTGAGCTAAGCGAGCTCAGGAAACCCCTTAAATTCTACCTCTTCATGTATGATTAGAAGGGCAAGTCACCACCGTCTAAATGAGCATACGATACTATACGTATTTCGTGCCCCTAGACACGACTCACTTATACCATTAAATTGGTACCGACACTGATCAGTGAGCGCGCACAGATCAGGAGATACGCACTTGCTTGGAAGACGTCCAACGCTCCACCTTACAAGCCCCTATTTCAGTTAAAGAGAATTAAAGTACTCTAGATTTGGAAGACGTCTGACGCTCCACCTTACCTAGAATTACCTTGAATCTACCCTGGTTTTAGAAGACGTTTACGCTCCACCTTAATCAGAGATATTAACCACTGTACCAGTAGTCAACGCAACTATATTAAGAACACGATCACACCAAGAACGTGACCACCACACCCTACTAAAATACCCCGGCCTCCTCTCTGACCCCTTATAGAGACCTCTTACCCTTCTACAAACTACTACGGACCTGTCAATTACCTCTACGGACCGTTATAAGACCTTATAGAAACCCCCTACCCTTTTATAAACCGTTACGGATATTAACTGCCCTTACAGACCACTACAAGACCTCTTCCGCCCGCTATGTACTACACTATGCTACACAGTATGGCAGATATTAGTAAGCAAGTTGATGAAGGTTAAAGAAAGTGGAGGTAGGGAGTTAATATTAAGTCCATACCTAATGTCAACGACTATATTAAGTTTAAAATCCTTGAATATAGATACTTTGAGCTTATAAATAATGACCTATGGGAATAATACCAGGAAGACTTTACGGACTTTACAGAAGCTACTTTTAAGGCCTGCGACTTTGCAGTTATTTACAACCTATAAACCCTTTTACGTTACCAAGGTGTATGGGTTGAGAAGGATAAATGGGTTACTATTGCACGGTCCTTGTACAACACAATATATGAGAAGGACCAAACGGAATGGACCAAAGAGGAAGTCCTAGACCATATTAATACTAATAGATTCTTTGCCTCTTGTAAACTTAACTGGATTTTTATAGGACCTTTAATACTTACAAATCCACCATTGCCTGGAGAAATAGGACTTTTGCCATATACAACGTCACATTCCTAACTTGCCCAGCGGCCTACCCAGCAGCAGTATACCCTATAGCAGAATGGTTCCACAGAATATTCTAGGGGGGTGGCTATACCAAAGGAAGAGCTGGATAAGACGTTAAAGGAAGAGACTATTGAAACGTTAGATGAGGACAAGACTTAGGTAGACTCCAGTGGAAATTGACAAGTGGACTCTGGTGGAAATTAAGATCAAGCTCCACCCACGCAAGCTCCGTCCGCGCAAGCTCCGCCTATGTAACCTCCGTCTGCGCAAGCTCCGTCTATACAAGCTCCGTCTGTACAAGCTCCGTCCGCGCAAGCTCCGCCCATATAAGCTCCGTCTATACAAGCTCCGTCCACGCAACCTCCGTCTACGCAACCTCTGTCTGTATAAGCTCCGTCCGCACAAGCTCCGTTCGTACAAGCTCCGCCTACGTAAGCTCTACCCGCACAAGCTCCGCCCGCGCAAGCTCCGTCAGCGCAAGCTCCACTAGCTTTACCCTCTTTGTTAACCAGAGCCAAGGAGCCACGGCAGCCAAACTTATACGAACCTCCGCAACCTGCCTAGCAATTACTGCCTGCGGCAACCGCCTCTACCCTCCCCTTAGTAACTGCTCCTACCCTACCTAGTCCTCCTCCCGCCCAGTATCTTCACCCTGGTACTGCTAACACTAACCCCAACATGCAGCTGCATATGGACTAACCTATGTATAACCCCCGCCTTCCCTAAAATAAGACCTCCACAAAGGCAGAGCAAAACGAGCTACATAAGGTAAAGCCTATGGCTAAGGAGCGTAAGCAACCTATGGTTAATACACCACCCCTAGGGGCGTATATCACGTCTATTTGCCAACCAAAGACCTTATTTGATCTACCCTTTGCTGCCCAGTCTTTAGCTGTTGTATGGGAGAAGGAATACCCTAACCAAAGAGCATATACTACCTTCTTTACGGACCGCCGCTACCGCCAGTAGTACCAAAATCCACCGCCTATACTACCGTTTCGGCCACCTATTAGCCAAAAAGCCGTTCTAAGAGCCTACTAGGTTATTACGGACGAGTGTAAGGGTATTTAAAAAGAACTGGCTTTACAGATAGCCGTAAAAGCTGTTAACGACACCGCTAGCCCTAACGGACTAGTACCCACCCTCTTAGTTTATAGAGCCTACCTAAGGATAAGCAACCTAGACCCTCCTACCCCACCTATTACGGATTAAGCAGCTATAATACGGAAGTCAATGGCTGAAATGGTTAAGCTATAGGTCACTAAACGGGTAGAGAGAATGGGAGACAAGATGGTATAAGTTTGGTTAATTAGGGCACGTTCGTTTACGGCCTATCAGAAGGCCGTATGGTTCATTTACGGCCCGTTTAAAGGCCGTATGGTCCATCTATAGTCTATTGGAAGGCTTTATGGTTCATTTACGGCCTGTTAGAAGGCCGTACAGTTCATTTTACGGACCGTAAGCAGGACTTACGGCTAGCTTAAAGCACCGTTCAGAAGACAACCAAAAAGGCACTTTGAGAGGGATTTCCTATATATTTCCTCTGTTTTACAGTTTCATTTCTTACGCATTTCTTTTGTATTTTATGGTTTTATTTCTTATATATTTCTTTTATATTTCACGGTTCTATTAAAGCAATTACGGAGGCTATATACAAGTGGTTTCATTTTTCAAGTACCGCCAGTGTTTGAACGAGTTTGAATAGGAATTTGTGGTCGCAATCACGTGAGCTAAGCGAGCTCAGGAAACCCCTTAAATTCTACCTCTTTATGTACGATTAGAAGGGCAAGTCACCACCGTCTAAATGAGCATACGATACTATACGTATTTCGTGCCCCTAGACACGACTCACTTATACCATTAAATTGGTACCGACAATAATATTTGTAAACCTGTTACTGTTAGGCAAGTTAACTATAAATTTAATTAAAATATCTTGCCATTTTTGCATTAGAATTGGCAATGGTTAAAGTACTCCTTGCTTTTTTACATAAGAGGTCTTTCTACGCACGTACGTTCTATATGCTTGAACGTATTTTTATACATAGTTGTGTATTATAGGCTAGTAGTATACTTATTAAATAATCTTATAAGTCTTTACACGGCCAGGATGTCCTATTATAGGGGAATTATATATAAATTTAAGTATCTTAAATTATAAGGGTTCGGAATTCGGGACTACTATCTTCTATTAATAGTATAGTCGATTGTTACAAATTTCGCATTTGGCGAGTGTAATATCTTTATACTATTGTTTTCCTGTTTAAATTGCTTTTATTATATCTACTATCTATATATTATTCTTATATTTATATTCCATTAGCTTATTAATTTCTATTTCCTATTTATTAATTTCTAATTTATTTCTATTAAGTTCTATATCTAGAAACATAGGATATAGTTTCTTGAAATATTTAGGGGGTAATAAGATCCGTAATTAATTTGTAATCTATTTGTTTAAAGCGTTTATAGGTAAGTCTTATAATTATCTTATTAATGTATTAGGCTTCTAATTAAGTTTGCCCAGTTAGTACATAATCTTAAAGTTAAATTATAAGAGGTATTCAGCCTAATAAATTTGGCGCTATATTAACTACTTTATAGTTATAAAGTACTGTAGGTTTTTGTGGTCCGTTAATATATATATTAGAAACAACAATCCTTTAAGTTCTAGATGCTATTGTTTAAAGCATCTAACAATTATAAGCAGTTCCTTATTATATATCTTATAGTTTAATTTAGTAGGGGCGAGCTTTTAAGAGAGAAAGGCTACTAGACATAGCTTACCGTTCTTATTATATTGCGATAACATTCCCCCTAAGGCATAATTAGATAAGTCTGTTTTAACAACATATTTAAGGTTAGGGTTAAAGTAGGTAAGAATTAGAGCAGTTATAAAGCATTGTTTTAAGTCGTTAAAAGCTTATTCATATTTAGCAGTCCATTTAAATTTTATGTTCTTTCTTATTAGGTTTACTAATAGTTAGGCAATTTTTAAGAACTAATTAATAAATTAATAATAGAAATTTATAAATCCTAGGAATTCTTAAATGTCTTATATGTTACTAGAGCTTCCCTAATTTATAATTACAGCAACCTTTTTAGGGTCTATTTTAATTCTATTACGGGATATAATTAGGCCTAAGTATATAACTTTAGACGCGTAAAACTTGCATTTCTTAATATTGCATTATAAACCTACATCTTGCAGACATTTAAGGACCATTTAGATATATTTTTAATACTTAGAAAGCAAAGATAAGTAGATTAAGATATTATTAATATACATGGTAATAAATATATTAAGGAATTATAAAGCGTATTATTAATATATTACTAAAATGTACTAGGACTGTTCTTTATACTAAATAGTATTACTAGGTATTTAAAGAGTCCCTATTATATATAAAAGGCTATATACTTTTTTTCTCCTTCTTAGACGCAAATTTAATTAAAGGTAGTGACTATATTAAGTTTTATAAAATATTGTGCCTTTACTAGGTGGTTAAGCGTCTCTTGGATTAAGGGGATTGGATATTAGTTTTAAATCATAATTATATTTAGGGCTTAGTAATTAATATAGAATCTTAAGCCTCTTTCTAGCTTTTTAATAAATAGTATAGGGGAGGCGAATGGAGATTAACTAGGGCGAATAAATCCTTTTTCTAGATGCTTGTTAAGGTATTATTGCATTACAAGCAGTTCTTCTTATAACATTCCGTACAGTAGACCAAACTTTAGTGTTATACTAGGTTTAAGTTCTATTTTAAAATTATATTTATCTTAATGCGGGGGCAGCTGGTCTATAAATTGTTTTTTAAACTTATTAATTAGATTGTGGTACTCCTTAGGTATAAAAGGTTAAGGGTTAATATACTTGTATAATTACAGCACCTATCGTACCAACCGCGTGCCTACGCGTTCGGTACGCCAGGTACGCGTTTACGCGTTCGGTGCACCAACCACTCGCTTACGCGTCTGGTGCACTTATAAAGCACTAACTAATTAGGGGGAGGACGTATCAGTATATAGACCACGTAGTCTGCTTTATACAATTAACAGTCACCACCATCCCAAAGAGCATATAATACTATACGTATTTCGTGCCCTGGGATATGACTTACTCGTGCTATTAAGTTAGTACGAACACTGATTAGTGAGCGCGCACAGATTAGCAATCACTTGATACCTCCTACCGAGCGATATATACGACAGCGACCACCCGTTTAGACTCCTAGTACGACCTGCTGGAAGGTCGGAAGTTGGGGATTACGGACTATTACCAACTCTATATACTTATTTAAGTCTTAGTACGGTTTACCGGAAGTTATAGACGCGAATATAGACCTTTATGGAACCCCCTATCCTCAACCCTCTTTAAACCTCAAACCCCTATTCCTACTACACCCTCCCTTAATACCCCCAACCTCTTTTTAGACCCTTTACGGAGACCCCTACCCTTCTACGAACCGTTACGGACCCGTTAATTACCTTTACGGACCACTATAAGACCCCTTAAACTGTTACGGACCTGCTAATCAATTTTATGGACCGTTACAAGACCTCCTCTACCCGCTATAAGCTACTACGACCCGCCACAGCTTATATAGACATATAACGCTATATAATATGGTAGATACAAGCAAGCAAATTAGTAAAGGTTAAAAGAAGTAGAGCTAAGGAGTCGACCTTATGTCTATAGACAACGTTAACGACTATATTAATTTCAAAATCCTTAAATATGGACACTATAAGCTTCTAAACAACGACCTATGGGAGCAATATAAGGAAGACTTTGCGGACTTTACGGAAGCTATTCTTAAGGCTTGTAACCCTACTGCCATTTATAACCTATGAACCCTTTTATGTTACTAAGGTGTATGGGTTAAAAAGGATAAACGAGTTACTATTGCACGGTCCTTATATAACACAATATAGGAGGAGGACCAAACGGAATGGACTAAAGAGAAAATCCTAGACTAGGTTAAAGCTATAAATAATCTCTCTACTTCTTCTAAACTTAATGGCATTGCTGGCCTTATACCTGACCTACTTAACCAAATTCGTCCTATAAACCTAAGCGATTTTAGAATTAATTTTACGGGCCAAAGCATACCTAGTACCTAAGTTATGGACCGTAATACCCCTGTAAACCAAAATATGGACTAAAACCCTTTTGTTAATAAAGCTATAGATCCGCAACCTGCCTAAGTTATAGATCTGTAAGCTATATATCCGCAAACTATATATCCGTAAGCTATATATCCGCAAGCCATAGATCCGCAAGTTATAGATCCGTAACGCACCTAAGTAAAGACCTATGGCAAGGAGCTAGCCAACCTAGCTAAGCTCTACACCGACGAATCTAAGTATAGCAGTGAAAACGACAACTTTGACTTTAAACTAACCATCTTTACGGACCTCTGTTAGAAGGCCAATATTCCTAAATAGGAGTTCAGCTAAGCCTACTCTACTATGCTGCGCGGCCTAGCACTTGACCACTACTATACCAACCTTAAGAGTAACCCCCTTGGTGTTCCCTTTGACAAGCTATGTGAAGCTACCCGTAACTACTTTAAAGGACCGGAATATAAGCGTGATATCCTTACCTAATAGAATGTAACTAAGCTACGGACTGTAATCGACAAGAATACTGAAAAATCAACTATAGAGTGCCTGTAAATTCTTATTAAAGACCTCCGGCACCTATAGTACGGCCTTGACGCTAAGCTTCGAATAGATAACTTTCTGCACAATAAACTTATTACGGCCTGCTAGGAAGTAGAGCCCTGCAAGTATGCCTACTATAAGCCTGCAGATACCTTAGCTGGCCTTATTAATAATCTACGCTCCTCTATTGTAATGTACGAAGTCTTAAACCCACCAGGCAGCACGCAAGCCTTTATTACGGATATTCAATATCTATAAATAGACTTAGACGTCTACTTTACGGACCGCCGCTACTGCTAGCAGCACCCGTACCGACTAAGTTCTACCTGTAACCCCCGCAGCAACCCCCGTATGAAAACATACCCCCGTAGACAAACCAGCCAGAAGTACTTCGTGTATAGTAAGGAAGGATATTGGTCTATAAGGCATACCTAGGAAGAATATAATAAGTCTAGGAAGAGACTTAATAGCCATATTAGCCAGTTTATTTTGGAATACGAAGGAAAGGAAGCAGAAGAGCCCCCTAATAAGTTAATAGAAGCCCTTATAATTAACTTTAACTTAAACGCTTAGGAATAAGAGACCTTAGAGACATTCCTAACTACTTTTAGACCTTTTACGGATAGCTAAGCCTTTAATATCACGACCGTATTAGCTGACTGTTCCTTTATATACTTAGTTGCGCCTGAAAACCATTCCGCAAGCACCCCTGTTATGGATGTTATAGATTACGAGCAGGACCCATTTGCATATATTACCACAGAACGCTATACCCTTAAGGAATTCTACGGTGTTATAATTGATACAGGCGCCTCTAAGAAGTCTACCGCAGGTTACGGACAATACCTTGCATATAGGACCACCGCAAATGATAATATGGATATTGACACTATGCAAACTGGGGCCGTAAACGTCTAATTCGGCATTGGCTTAACTGTATTAATTGGATTAGTTGCAGTTAAGACCCTAATTGGCCTAGTTAACTTCTATATAGTAAAAGCAGACACCCCTTTTTTACTTTGCCTTGCGGACATGGACAGGTTATAGGTTTACTATAATAATATTACGGACACCTTGATCGGCCCTATAACTGCCCTAGGAAGCAAGTATGTTACCCTACTAATTATACAACAATTTAGACACCCGTTCCTTATATAGGGAGAGACTTTACGGACCTATATTTAGGAATCTTTTGACTATAACCCGTGCTACCTTACCAGTACGGAGATCTACTGTTTGCATTGTTGTTTTGGCCACCTGTCAGCCGAAAAGCTATATAGAGTCCTTAAACGCTCTGGACACGACGACATTAATAGGAAGGCAGTTGATTACCTAACTAAATACTACTCCTACTACCAGAAATACGGACGTTCCCCAGGCCGATTTAAGTTTACCCTTTATAAGGATCTTAACTTCAACCATTTAGTGTACGTAGATATTATGTATATTAACAGCAGCCTAGTATTATATATAATTGATGAGGCAACCCGCTATTAAGCCGCCCGTTAGTTGTAAAATATATCCATAAAGTATACTTGGGATATTTTACGGACCTGCTGGATTGACACGTACGTTGGACCTCCTAAGTATATTACCTATGACGCTGGTAGGAACTTTATCAGCAAGGAATTCTAGCAGTATGCTATAGCTATGGCTATATTAACAAAAGCCGTTCTAGTTAAGGCGCATTGGTCCGTTGGGCTTGTTGAGCGAGCTTACCCAGCCCTACGGAGAGCTTACTAGATTATTATGGACGAGTGTAAGGATATCTAAAAGGAACTGGCTCTACAGATGGCCGTAAAAGTCGTTAACGATATTGCTGGCCTGGATGGACTAGTACCTACCCTCTTAGTCTACGGAGCCTACCTAAGGATGAGTAACCTAAATCCTCCTGCCCCGTTTATTATGGAACGAGCAGCTGCAATACGGAAGGCGATGGCCGAGATAGTTAAGCTATAGGCCAAATAAGCTGTTAATAACGCCCTATACCACCGCAACGGACCCAATATAACCCTAGTACACGACCTCCTGCTTAACTCTAAAGTCCTTGTATGGCGTAAAAGCGGCAAGTAGACTGGACCCTACTGTTTACTGGCTGTAGAAAATGAGACGTGCTGTGTATAACTTTCTAGCGGCCTGACTAGCTTTAGGAGCACGTCCGTAAAACCCTACTTTTGGCCTAAAGATACCTATAACGTCGAGCTAGATAAACTAGAAGCAACTACTAAGCTAGATAAACTGGAGGTAACCGCTAAACTAGACAAACTAGAAGCGACTACTAAACTAGATGAGCTAGAAGCACCCTTGCCTACCCTAGAAGTCCTCTAGAAACCCACTAAACCTGCTATATCTACCATAAAGCGCGGTTAAGGACGCCCCCGAAAGCACCCTGTAACTAAGAATACTATAATGGAGACTTACCTAACCTCCGCAGGAATATCCGCAAGGTAATCTCTGCCTGTGGATATATTAGTTCTAGTACAGGAAACCCCCTTTATGGACTTATAACGTAAAGAGATTAACGGACTACTTAAAAAGGGCGTCTTTGTGGTTATAACGGAGAAAGACGTTCCGTAAGGCGTCTGTATATTTAACTTACGCTTTGTTAATAAAATTAAGCACCTAGGTACTAACAAAGCTTTTAAAAAATTAAGGCTTGTTATATAAGCCTATAACGACTAAGGGAAGGGCTTAGTCCTTATATAATTGCCTATAATTTAATGAGTTAGCTAACGGATTATACTTGCACTTATGCCTGGACTACAGCAAAGTAAACCTATAGCTCTTTACCTATGGGACATCTTGTAAGCCTATATGCAGTCTAATACCTACCTAAGTAGGGATATCTTTATATGGCTACCCCCCGAGCTTAACCTATAACTAGGAACAATCCTACGGGTTATAAAACCTCTATACGGAGTACCAGAAGCTGGAAACTATTAGTTTAAGATATACCACTAGCACCACGTTAGTAAACTTAAAATGGAACAGTTAACCTACAACCCCTGCCTCCTATATAGCCTATTAAACGGCCTTGGTATTATTGGACTCTAAATAAACGATACCCTATTTCTAGCAGACCAGACCTTTGCGGACGCTGAAGAAACTAAACTATAAAAGGCCAAGTTCTTGGCAAAGCTGTAAGAGTAGCTAACTAAGCAGAATCTGATTAAGTTTAATGGAGGCCTAATTATATAAAAGGGCAACCTAATTAAGCTGACTTAGAAATACTAAGCCTAAAACCTAAAGCCTATTATAGCAAAGCCTACGGACCTTACTAGTTCCCGCGGAGAGACCTATAAGACCGTAAATACAAAGGACTAATACGCTGCACAGCGTGTAAGAGGCGCCTATATAGCCATAGTCTGCCAACCTAAATCTGCCTACGACTTATCCTTTGCGGCCCAGGCAGTAAATCCGCAAGAAGAAAATGTTAAGTAGCCTAATAAGCGCATTTAATGGTAAATTGACAACGCAATAAGAGGACTTACTTTTGTACTACTAGACCTAAATTCCCTTAGTGTAATGGCATTTATGGATGCCTCCTTTGCTAATAATAAAGACCTATCATTATAAATTAGCTTTGTGATTGTACTTACGGACCGCAATTAGGACGCAAATATACTGTATTGGTCTTTAATTAAGTGCAAACAAGTAACCCGCAGTGTACTAGCTTCTGAGCTATATGCACTAGCCCATGGCTTTAATATAGCAGCCATAATTAAATTAACGGTCCAGAAGATTCTATAACTGGAGTAGTTACCCCTGGTTCTATATACCGATTTAAAGTCCTTTTACAACTGCCTAGTCAAACTAGGTATAACACAAGAGAAGAGGCTTATAGTCGACCTTATGTGCTTACGTTAGGCCTATAAACGGCGCGAGATTACGGAGGTTAAATGGATTAGCAGCGGAGATAACCTAGTAGACGCTATAACTAAGGCAAAGCTGTGTTAAGCTCTTAAAACCCTAATTAACACGAATAAGCTTAACCTAGAAGTTATAGAATGGGTAGAATGGGACTAACGGAGCACCTATAGTACGTCTACGGCCCGTTGGAAGGCCGTACGGCTCGTTATACAGTACAGGTGGAAAACGGTAGAAAGCTACGGTGGAACTTAGTGGACTTATGTGACCCGCCAAATTTTGCAGGGTAGTTGAATTGACTAATCACGATTTTCTATCCCTGGGATGGAAAATCGCCATTAGCTTACTTAGCACTAGCGCCTTAGCGGCCCTTATAATCCAACTTATAGCTCGTCTACTGCCCGTTAAAAGGCCGTACGGTTCATTCTACGGACCGTAAGCAGAACTTATGGCCAGCTTAGGGCACCGTTTGGAAGGCAGCCTAGACGGCACCTTAGGGGAGATTTCCTATGTATTTTCTTTTATGTTTTATGGTTCTATTAAAGTAATTACAGAGGCTGTATATAAGTGGTTTTATTTTTTAAGTACCGCTAGTGTATAATTACAGCACCTATTGTACCAACCGCGTGCCTACGCGTTTGGTACGCCAGGTACGCGTTTACGCGTTTGGTGCACTAACCACTCGCTTACGCGTCTGGTGCACTTATGAAGCACTGACTAATTAGGGGGAGGACGCATCAGTATATAGACCACGTAGTCTGCTTTATACAATCGACAGTCACCACCATCCCAAAGAGCATACAATACTATACGTATTTCGTGCCCCGGGATACGACTTACTCGTGCTATTAAGTTAGTATGAACAATACTGCTTTAGTTCTAGCACTTTTTTAATATCTTCCATTATTATAGCAAAGATTTTATAATTTTATTTTCTTGCTAACAAAATAAAAGGTACGGCTTATATTATACGAATTTTAAGAGGTTTTAGCGTAACATTTTCACATTCTTTACTACAATTAGCAGTTATAGCCTTATTGTTTTGGTTTAGGGTCTATAGCAGGGGCAGTTTATATTATATCAAATTTAAATAATCTTATATATATTTATAGAGCAGGTGGTATTTCAAGCAATAACTTTAGCAGTAGGTTGTGCGGAATTTTAGTGTTTCTTTAACCCAGCTAATTAAAGGGTTGTGTTATTTTAGCCATCTATATCCAAGTATTATCTTATATTACTTTAGGGGTGTTATAAATAGGGAAACGTATTTAAGGTGTTTGCCTATCCGCATTTTTATAAAAGCGTAGTGTGTTAATTCGCTATATATTAAGGGTTTGCTATTAAAGCCTTATAGGCCTTAGGGATTATTAAGTTTCTTTAAATTTAGGCGTTAGGTTTTTGTGTAGTTTGTATTAATAAAGCCCATGCTAGTAGCTCCGCAGTCTATAAGGATTTATACCTCCTTCCATTTTCTAAGTATTTAAATTTCGCTAAGTATATTAAGGGAGTTATATTGTGTATTAGCGCTAGAAGAGCCTAGATACTTATACTCTTCTACTTCTTATTCTAAGGCACAACTTAGCCCTAGGACAATTCGTTTTCTAAGTTAGCTAAGGGTAAGATGCTTTATAACAACTAGGTATAATTTATAAAACAAGTATAAGTTAAGGAGCGAGTACGGCTTAAAGAATAAGTGCGATTTAAGGAGTAGGTGCAATTTAAAGACCAGAAGGAACTACGGCGGACTTTTTTAAAAGGTTAAGTTTAGCAATTCCTTTAGATATATCCTTTTCTACCACATCTAAAGCATTCTCTATTTATGGCTTAGGTTCTTTATTCATCGGTTCCTAAGGGTGCGTAGGATTAAGTAGCGTCAAGGTCTATAGGGTCGTGCGTAGGTTTTAGAGAAGGGTTGCGCTTTAGGATATATATTGGTTTTATAGTGTCTTAAACGCGAGGCGTGGTTGGCTTTAGAGAACAAGTTTATTTATTATATTAAAGGTCCTCATTAATTCATTAACATATTATAGCAAATTTGGGTAGGTCCTTTGGCAGTTCCCTACCTACTAACTATGCTCTAATTTTATCCAAAATAGCTTATTAAAGAGCAGCAACTTTAGTGGCTTTATTCCAATCTAGTTCGCTAATAAGGCCTAAAAATTCTAAAAAGAAGCTGGTAAAGTCTTGGTTCCATTATTATAGGGTTTTAAGTTTAGTAACGGCTATATATTCGCGGCTGGCGTCATTATATATTTGTTCTAATAGAGAGATAAAGATTTTGAAATTAACAAAGGTGCCGTTATAGAAGAATAGGTCTATAGTTTATGCAGCGTCTTTACTTAAACAAGATATTCCATAGCTAATCTTGCTAGCTTTAGTAGGGTATTAGTTATAGTTTATTAAAAGTTTAAAATGGAGCTTAGTTATAAAGGGATGTAGGTTATTTTGGTTTCTATTAAATATTAGAGGGTTAGGAAGCTTTTCTAATTTTATAGTAGGTACTAGGTTTATTACAGGTACGGGTTAAGCTACTATTACTGGTTTGGGGTTCGTATTTAACGGGCTAGGTTTATATATAGTTATTTTAATCTTGTCTGCAGGTGTTGTTATTAGGGTCTCTAATATAAGTGCCTTAAGGTTACAGAGTTCTTTGCGGATTGCTCTAATTAATTACTGGTATTAAGCTTCTAATATCGCTTGCTATTAGGCTAAGGCTTCTGTAAAGGACTGTTATATTATAGTTAACTATTCCCTAACTAGGGCCATAATGCTCGTTAACGCGGGGGATTTGAGTTTATTTGCCATTTTGATAGTGGTTGTTTTAACGTAATGTAATATAAGGGCGTAAAGAGACATTAGGGAAGATTTAAAGGAATAGTATGAATTCTATCTAAATCTAAGGGTATATAGCTCTTGCTAGGAACAAGATGTTGCGTAAAGAAGAGAAAGGAACATAGGAAGCTTATAACTAAATATTTGGGAGTCTTGGCAGCAGACGCGTGGGCATATACGCACGTGGGTTTTAACAGGTTTCAACCAAATTCCATTACATTAGTAGAATTTAGTGGAATTCAATTGAGTTGGCGGAATTTGGCAGAATTTAATCAAAGCGTTGGAATTTATCTATCAAGTGTTTCACCAAGACATTCCTACTGTAACTGGGCTAGTCCCGTTACAGTAAATATATAATTAAAATATTATAGGCGCATTAGCTAGCCTAAAAGGCATTACTAGATACGTAAAGTAGCTATATTAGGTCTTAAAAGCAGTCTTTTACTTATTCCCTTTTTTAATACAGAGCCTATAATAGGCGTCTTATAAATCCAGCTTTATAAAGATCTTTGCCCTAAATAGTTAATCTAGCATTTTACTAACCAGTAGTAGCAGGTAACAGTTCTTAATTATAATCTTATTAAGACCGCAATAGTCTACGCATAGCCTTATAGTTCTATCTAGTTTTAGGATAAAGAGAATTAGCGCACCTACTAGTAACTTACTAGGCTAGATCCACCCCTTTTCTAGTAAGCTATTAAGGTACTCCTATAGGATCTTAAGCTCTTTATAAAAGAGGTTATAAATAAAAGGTTTAGCAGTTACTTACCTTCTTCTAGATTAATTATATAATTATATTCCAAGTTCTATAAAAGGACTTTAGCTCACCTACCTAAAAATATCCTTAGTAAGTCCCTTAGGCCTATTAGGATATTTAATAAATTAGGATTGCGTTTATCCTCTATATTATTATTAGATAGGTCCTAAAACTCCCTTCAAACATCTATAGGTAGCGTCGCGCGCTATAGTAGTTATTTATATATAGTTGCCACTATATATTAAATAGTTTTATACAGTAGCTAGCAGAGGGTAAGGAACTCTTTAACGTAGCGTTTAAGGTACTATAATATACTCTCTATATATTGCTTAGGCCAGAGTAACCTATAACAATAAAAGTATCTTATAAGATCTTTAAGATCGCCGCCTCCCTATAATATCTCTATAACCTATCTAGCAGTTCCCTATAGTGTATCCATTATAGAAAGGTTATTACCTATACTAGGCTCTATACCCATCTTGCTATAAAATAGGGGTTAAATCTAATTCTCCTTTAGGTATAGAGCGTATACTATTTTACCTAAAGCTATATCTTCTAAGATGTCTTTTAAGCTTATTAGTAATAGACGCCCTTTTAATTCTTTATCATTTCACTATTTAAAGGCTTCTATCTTAAAGTATATCTTAAAATCTACTTCTATAAGCTAAGGATATCTAAAAATAAAGTTATAACCTATAAAGTTAGCCGCCTAGAAGAGTTATAGGCCAACTACCTTAGTACAGTTATGCATATTAACCACTAATACTATAAGCTTATAGGCACTATATAGTTTAATCCAATGCTTATCTAGAAACCCTATAGTAGGTTTCTATTACCTTAGCAATAGAATAAGCTTATACTCTTTTACCAAATTATATTATATAAGATTAATTTCGGCGCCGCTATTACATAGTGCTTAAAACTAATATACCTTGCCTATAGGGAGTACTATTTCTAGCTTAATAGCAATACAGAGAGTCTCTCCTTCTATATCTTACCCTAATTATAGCTAAAAAAAGGTCTATAACTAGGCCCTTTCTTTTTTTGAACTATTAGTATAGTTATCGCCCTACTTATTTTTCTAATTAGGTTTACCTCTAGAGAAGTTTTCTCTTAACTTTTTAAAATATTCCTATAAGGGTACTAGATAGGTATTAGGTTAGCCCTAAAAGTCTTTCCCATTACTTAAGGTCCCTAACTTTAACTATTTTAGATTTCTCTTTAAGAACGGCTTCTTTAAAGTTTAGGTCTACCCTATATTACTACTAGAGTACCTATACTTTTAGCTACCCCCCAGCTTCTTACCAGAAGAGGTCTAGTTCCTTACCGTATTCTTAGTATTTAGAACTACTTATTTAAAATTGGTATATATAGTAATCCACAATAGGGCTCCCACACACTTTATTTTATTATAAATTACTAGCTTAATTCTAGCCTAGATAAATCTAATCTTCTCCTTCTTATAGATACTACTATCCCTATTTTTAAAGGGCTTTAGATCTATCTATTAAGCACAGGTTTCTATAAAGTTTATAAACTAATAGAAATCTTAACAGTCTAGCTATATACCATTCCAGAATTGTTCTGCATTATTATATTATATAACCTATAAATTTTAGGTCCAACCCTTTAGGAAGGTCTATAGCTATAGCTATATAGTAACTTACTCTTAATTAAGTTAGTTAAGCGCAATCTGGTTTAGTAATTAGTCTTTAATCCTACTAATAATCCATTATATACGCTCTTTAGTATTATTTTATATTATTAGCATCTTAAAAAAGTTGTCTACTTTATAAACCTAGTTATCTAATTATTAGGCGCTAGGTCTATAATAGAGTTCTAGACTACCAGAGGCCTTAGCCAGTTAATCTATATCCTTTTTCCATTTATTACATAGATACCTGTCTAAGTCTTCCACACTTCCTTAGGTAGATACCAGGTAGCCCCTAAAAAGCCCTTAGCCCTAGCTAGGTTATAAAAAAACTTATTTAGCTTAAATTAAACCCTACTAGATCTAAATTTGCCCTTAAAGGGTTCTAATATATTTATTAATGGCTTCCTCCTATATAGCTTCCAAGAGCCTTACAATAGCTTTCTAATATCTATCTCAAAGGATATTAGTATAGGGCTCTTAACTTTCCAAAATTAGGCCTAGGAAAGCTCTAGCTATAGAGGTAGTATTAGCACTAGTAACTAGTATAGGTTTCCTAATAAGCCCTAGGTCTTAAGTTAGTATTTAGGTTAGATTGCCTAAAGAGGTAGGCCCACTTAGCTTATAAGCAGTCTATGCACTACTACTATACTAATTATAGGTTAGTAGTCTTCTAAGAGGGTTCTAGTTAAGTCCCTAGTTAAACATATTAGTATATTCCTCTAGCATTTCTAGCTTAGGGGAAGATTTTAGAGTTACCTCTAGCGCTTAGTCTTCTAATTAGCCTAGGTAGGGCTAGAGGGGTTCTAGTTACTTTTTAGTAGCGTTACGTCCGTTATAGAGGGCATCTGCGTTTTCCTTAGCAGTAACTATAGATATGCGAGAGTCTTTAAGCTTCTAGTGCATCTGGATATTAGGGCTCGTTTAGCTACAGTCAACCGCAAAAGATCGTTTACATCGCTTAATTCGCGAACAGCTGGCATCGCACTATGGCGGACTGAATGTGCCAAACCGACAATAAAAATTTCGCGAACATCAAAGCTCGAATCTCCGCATTTTCATATCTGAAAATCTGGGATATTAACCATATATGTTATCTAAATTTTTACATCTAGTATATAAGTGAAGCTTAATTTTATATGGCAGGTAAAGTTTATATACTAATTCCTAGTGTTTTAGTAATGAACCTCATTCCTACACGTCTACCGAAGCAAAGTCTTTCTACAGCAACTCAAATACAGCTTCTTCGACGTTCTTCCTATCTACCGCCGTAATGCTACTGAATTTGGTAGAGAGAGAGCTGGTAAGATAATAGATAACGTGGTTGGCTATCCTTCTATTATTATAATAGATATTAATAGTTTTGTGGCTATTTAGATATTTACCTATTACTATAATAGCTATTGTTCGTTCTATATAGATATTATATCCTCGCCTATAAAGAAGCTAGATCTAAGATACCTATAACCTCTTTAAGCTCTTTAAAATATCGGATTTTAATAATATAATCGATGAGATTCTTAAGATTCCTTCTCCTCCTCTCTCTCCATATCTTCCGCCTCTTCCACCACTACCACTACCCACGCCCTCTGCTGCCTCTGCCGCCTCTGCCGCCTTTGCGCTGTCTGCGCTGGCTAGCCTAGCGCCGCCCCTAGGTCGTCGCTCTCGTCTCTTGCGCCCTCCACCTGTTACTTCCTCTAGAGATATTTAGGATATTCCTTTGTTAGAGGAGGAGCAGGAGGACGAGGACGAGAATGAGGACGATAAGGATGATAAGGATAATAATATGCCCACTGGCGGGCCCAGGTATATTATAGAATTTAATATATAGTACCTAATGGCTGTAGCTAATACTATTGTATAGAATTACTACTACTACCGCTGTCGCCACCGCCGCTACCGCTACTACCGCCACTATCCTCTTTAATGCCCCGCCTCCTACCCCTACTACTACCGCCCTTGGCCTTCTCTTACCCGCCTAGCATTATACCAACTTATAAAATGCTAGCGGTTTAAATACTCCGGCTAGGCAATTTAGGCATATAGGTGCGGCTCAGTAGGGCGCTTTATTAGCTTATTACCGCGAGGTAATAGCCCATGCTTGTTTAATAGAGGGTTTATATAGTAAGGTATAGCCAGCAGCCTATAACCGCTGTGCTGCTAATAGACTTATTTATAGGATATATTATACGGCTTTTTATAGCTAGAAGACTCTAGGCCACTAGTATAGCGAGTGCCGCCTAGCAAATAAAAAGTGCTTATTACTTAAGCGTGGCCCTAAGCCACAACTAAGCCGTGCTGGTCGTGGGAAGGGGGGGAGAAGGGGGAGAGGGGGAAGGGGAGGAAAAAAGGGCAGAAAGGGTTAGGAGAGGTAGGAGGACGTACTGTTATTACTATATAGATATTCTTATTTAAATATAGATATATCTTTTATATTTTTTAAATCCGTGCTTAATAAGTAAATATAATACCTATAGTGGCCTTAAATAATTTAATTCTATAACTATACCTATAAAAATATATAGAGATTATATAAATATAGATGCTAATAACCTAGTAAAAGTAAAAAATTGAGGTATTTTTATAACTATAGGTAAAACTAATAAAAATTAAGGCGTCTTAGTCACTGTAGTAGATTACCTGTAGTAACTAAGATGCCTTAATTATAAATGCTTATAAATTTTTTTCTAGGCTATAAAATTAAGGCGTCTTAGTTACTATAGGCGATCTACTGCAGTGGCCGAGACACCTTAAAGTACCTTACTACTGTATATATGGTCCCACCTAATATATAGTTTTCCTTACTAAAATATACACTTTTATATTACCTATAACTTAATAACCTTCTAATGGAATTATATAAAATTTTAAATATAACTTATAAAATACTAAAACTATAATTTTATATTTAAATATATATAATAAAAGATTAATTAGCTTATATATAGTATTAAAATACATTAAAATATAAGCATTTTTAAATAATTATAACTAAATAACTATAAGAGGCTAGTTTAACTAAAACGTATAATTATCTAATTAATAGTATAGAATAAGAGTTACACGTAAGTAAAAGGTAAGTTGAAGGTATAATAAGCTTTACGTATTAAAGGACAAATGCTTTTTAACCTCTTTTATTTAGAGACTAATTGCTAGTTCTTCTCTAGAGGAGAACTAGCTCCCTTTATAATCCTTTTAAGACACTAGTAAAACCCTTTACCCCTTATTTATCTAACTATACCTTCCCTAGAATATCAGTAGGATATTAGTAAAACCTTTATCTATTTTATCTAATATATACCTTTTTAGAGAGCCTGTTATAATAACTATAATAGCTATTAAAATTAAAATTAAAATACGGTTTATTATATAGTAACTTCAGCTTTTTATAATAAATAAATAAATATATATATGGCTTATTATAGTATAAACTAAAAAACAACACTTTTCTATATAGTAAAAAATTAAAAATATTTTATTAAATATAATAATAAGCTCTATTATATTATTAAATATAATAATAAGCTCTATTATATTATTAAATATAATAATAAGCTCTATTATATTATTAAAAACTAATTTTAGTTATTATAAAATATATTATAACTTTAAATTATAATATTATAACTTTAAATTATAATATTATAATATTATTTATAATATAAATATAAATATTACTATAATTATATACGATTATTTATTACTTAACCTCTAATTTAAACCCCTATTAGGCCTACGCGGACTACTTCTACTATAATTATATATAAGATATAACTATTAAACTTAATAGATATAAAAAAGAATTATTTATATAATAGTAATATATTTATATATTATTATTCATTGCTTAACATCTAATTCGGATCCCTATTGGGCCCACGCGGACTACTCCTTATTTACATATAGGGAGAAAACTCTATTTAAGAAAACCCCGTAATCCATCTCCCTGCCTTTTGGGACTTGCCTACTTAGCGCCTGTAAGTCACCAGTAGTACTCTTCTACCTTACTTTTTAACCTCCTTGGGAACTACTGCTGCCGTAACAAGCCTATAGACGCGCTAGTATTGCAAACTTTACTCTACTACTGTAGAGTTATTAGGGGGCGCCTATAACTTGCCCCTTTACCCTCTGTTACTATTTCCTTTACAACCCAGAACTGGTCTAGTACGTTTTAGCTAATAAGCCACTAGGTAACCGCTTTAAGGCCTTTTTATATTAAGAGCAGTATAGTATAGTTCTCTATGCCAGCTACTAAGAGCATTACTTCTTAGTTAGTACGTAGGGGGTATAATAGTATTACATATTTTGGTGTCTATCTTAGCCAGCCACATTTATATCTTAGGCTACCTACTAGAACACCTACCTAGTAGAGCCAATCTTTTAGTCCTATTATTCCTATTCTTAAGAGTATTGCCATTATATTTTCTGCCTTTGTTAGGCCTTTTTGGAGCCCTTAAGTATTTACCCCCTATAGCGTTAACTATGCTACGGCTTGGGTTCCTCTTGCCTAAGTTAGCCTCTATACCTTTAACTCCTATACGCCTCTCTAGCGTTGGTCCAACCAGTATTATATTATAGTGGATAGTTTCCTAGTATTCCTTTATACTCTACTTTAGCTCCTTTCTCTCTTTTACTATTATCTTTATTAGCCTCTTATATATCTCCCTTCCTTCTTTATATGGGCCTAGGCCTTAAAGCAGCATTATTCTTCTTTTACTTTCTTTGCCTGTTTCTCTAATATATCTTCCCTACTTTAGGGTTGTTGGTTTATTCTCCTATAGGGCACCCTTAGGTCCCTCTATAGTTTATTTAGGCGTGTCTTAATATACTTTATAATATTAGAGTTATGTTTATTTTACGCCCTTTACATTACAGCGGCTTTAATATATAGTTATAGGGGGGGGATATTAGCTTCCTTCTCTAGCAGTACTATAGCCGTTCGCTTATACCCGCCTGTTATACTTTAGAGGCAGGCTATTTAGACCTTTTAGAGTAGTTTAAGAAGCAATTTAAGGGGGCCTTTCTTAGTTTCTCTAATGGCCCAAACACTGGATCTATACGTTATAGTTGGCCGGACAACTGCTATATATAATAGGCGTAACCTCTAGAAGCATGGGCCCTATATAGAATTAACAATCCTAGATAATGTAATATACTATACTTGGCCCTTATAGGCCGCTTATGCTGTATATGCGCTCTACTAAAGCTTGCTGTCTACCTATACTCCTAATACCCTTAGGCCCTAAACTGGTTAACCCCTAAAGCCTTAGATATAGATTATATGCTAGAGATCTATAGATTAGTTGCGTTTTCTTATAAAGTAGATTAGCTAGTATTTCTCTAGTAAGAATTGGACTCTATATTATCTTGCCCATTCTATATAGGTATTATAGGCTTTCTCTAGTATTCTGCAATTCTTTACGGCTATTAGCCTATATATAATTAGGTTTATATTGTCAACAAAGCCTATCCTCTGGGTTGCCCCTTTCTTAAAGGAGTTAAGTAGGTTACTTATAAAGAAGAGGAAGAGTATAGGTAAGAGGGGTAATCCTTATAGTATTCCTATTATAACTATAATGGGGGGGCTCTAATATCTACTAAAGACCAGTAATATTTTTTTCTGGCCTGTAAACCCTTTAACAAATTATATAATCTATTCTAAAAAGCCCTTTGCCCTAAGGATATATAGGAGACGCTTATAGGGCATATTATTATAGGCGCCACTAATATCTAGGCTAAGTATTAATACTATAAAGTCCCTTCGCATCGCCTATGCAGATTTAATAGTGGTAGTAAGTATCGTAAGTGCTAATAGTGTTAAGCGGTTCTTTCTTGCCCCTATTTAGCTTTGTGGTAGTAGGGCGTGTTCCTTAGCTATATCTACTATGTGGTCCGCTATTACCCTTTCTAAGATCTTACTAAGGGTGTTTTCTAAGGTAATAGGGCGGTAGCTTCCTGGGACTAAGTAATCTACTTTACCTTCTTTTTACAGGACAACCGTTATTATGGATCTTCTAAGTCATAGGTAGTAGCCTATAGTAAAGTATACTCTGGCTACATCTATAAGCTAGGGTGCTATAAGTGGTCCATAGGTCTTTAAGGCCTTATTTAGAATCCTATTTGGTCCTAGTGCTATATTATTTAAAAGGCGGCTAATAGTTCTGGCCATTTCCTCTATTGTTATATTGCTGCTGACCCATAGGCGAGTTACCAGTATTTTACCTATAATATTACTGAGGTCTGCTAGAGCCGGTTAAGGGAAAAACCTTTCTATAAGAATCTTTACCTTCTTATTATTGTTATTAATAGCCTATAATTCCCCTACTCTTTATAGGGGTGGTAGGTATAGGTCTTCTACTAGGCGCCCTGCCTTTTTTTTTTATACCTATTTTGCTATAGCCCAAAGGCCTTTATTATAGGGGAGGCTTAAATTAGAAGTGTGCTTGTTTATAAACTATCTCCAGTTATTTCTTACTTCTTTTTTTAGGGTATTCTTTAACTGGTTTTTTATATCTTTATATCATCTCTTGTCTTTAGGGTTATGGCTACTTGTGTATTTCCTTCTTACTTATTATTAGCTGGTAACAAGAACCACGCATTATGCGGACTATGCATGTCGCGTATAGGGGCCCAGTTATAAGACTAGGTAGTACTCTTCTAGCCTATTTTTAATTGCTGCCTAGATCCTTTCTAGTCTATAGTTAATTTCCTTAGGGGTAGCTAATAAGCCTCGCTTGTTTAGTATTAGGTGGATTTCTTCTAGGTCTTAAAGTTATTATTTAACTATATTAAGGAAATTGTCTATCTTAAGCTTTCTTATTGCGTATCTTTTACTATTTAGTTGTGCTTTAATGTCTAGATCTAGCTATATCTGGATAGGGATGTGGTCTAAAGCAAGTGCCTATTCTTTTTTAGGGTTGCACCTTTTAAGTCTCTGGTATAGGCCTTCGTCTATAAATATAAGGTTAATTATACTTCTGGCGGTGCCTTATTGCCATATAGTTGCTCCTAGGGGGGTGGCTAGCTTAAGGCCCTAGATGTCTATAGCTCTTAGTAAGCACTCTACCTATTATTTAGCAGCAATATAGATACCCCCCTACCGCGGGTGGTAGAGGTTTATGTCTCCTAGTAGGATAAACTTTATGCCTTTGGTTTTCAGTAAGCTTATTACTAATATAATATTCTCTATTGCCCGCGAAGCCCTACTGTACGCGTCCACGTCGCCGCGGGTGGAAATATTATCTGGAATCCTATTCCTATTAATAGCCAAGTGCAGAGGCGATGGTAGAGAGCCGTTATAGCGCGTGCAGCGCTGTCATTCGACTCTGTGGTAATGGGCCCGCAACGCGTACAAAGCATCGCCCTTAATAACACTAGGAGCCTCACTGCCTCCGCTTAGAGCTCTTGTTCTACTATCTAGGGAGACCTAGCAAGGGAAACTGGGATACGAAAACTGCCCAATATACAACTACCTGGCTCGCAGCCAGGCCCGAAACTGGCCTTATCCAGCCAGTTAACGTGGACGCGTCCTAGGCGTATAATAGAATACCCTTAGGCTTGCACTAGCTCTAAAATTGCGAAGTATACGCAACAAGGGCATAGGGATCCTCCTTTTATAAGAACTTGTTAAGGTTAACGCGTCATAGATACTTTATACAAAACTTATTAAGGCCCTAAGGCTACTGTAAAGAACTTGTTAAGGCCCTACCTAAAGAACTTATTAAGGCCCCTCTATAAGGGCCTATCTGGTATCCGGTATACTTAGGTAACTTAGAAGAGGGTCTTAATAGGCGTAGTACGCGCGACCTAGTATAGCAACAGCGATATAATGGCTACGCGACGGCAACCAGACGGCTTAACAAAGTGGAAACACAGGTAAAGCTCTAGGCAGCGGAAACATAGGCCAGCTTTAACGGCCCTATAGCGTTTAACTTATAGTTAACTTATAGTTAACCTATAGTTGACTTATAGGTAACTCATAGGAGGGTCTTAATAGGCGTAGTGCACATAACCTGATGCGTATATGTATAAGGCGACTTATAGGAGGGTCTTAATAGGCGTAATGCTCGCAACCTAATGCATACATATGGGGGAGGCTATAGGGGAAACATAGGCCAGTTGGACAAGGACTTAACAGTTAAAGACACAGGCCAGCTTATAAAAGGGGGGGACACAAGCTTAGTTAGTAGGAGAGGGGAGAGTAGGTTATCTAGTATAGGACCTAGTGTCTCTATGGCCCCTCTCCTATAAGACACGGTCGGCCTGTTATAAGGAGACTCTTATAGGCAACGCGAAACGGGAACTGGCAGCAGTATAGGGTATTGCGCCCCTATATTACTACTAGCCTCCCGCGGGGCGTAGTACGTAGTAGCTACTGCTAGCTCTAAGAACCTTACCCCTTAGCTAGGCCCTAACCCTTAGTGCACCTAGTAGGTAGGTAGAATTACGTCCTAGCCAAAGAGACTACTATGTGGCTTAAGAGAACGGATGCGTGTATTAGTATACTAATAGACGGAACCGTTTGCCTCTAGGGCAGTACGCCAGTAAGGTATACTTAAAGAGCAAACAGGAGTTACTTAGGCAGGGGAGGCTTTTAGTCTGGGCCTTAACTATAGAAGGTACCCAAGGCTTCTATATTATAGGATGCAGCCACAACGCCCTCATAGGATTACGCCAGTAGGTATATAAGAAGGGAGTTACAACCCCTAGAAGCGGCAGCTTATGCCTATACCAGCAGAAACAATAAAGAAAGGCATAAAACTAAAGGCTATAGAAGGCTCCCAAGCCATACAAAAGCATACTAACTCTAGGAGGAGATTCTTATATAGACCGCTAGGGGGTAGTCTAGTACTTAGGTTAACCCCATTATAAGATATCCAAAAGAATGGTGAAACCCCCTGTTAATTAGTAGTGGCAGCTAACTGCTTATAAAAAGCCCCCTAGGCCTTTAGGCCTAGGTAACTAGGACTAAATACTAGAAAACTGGGGTAGAGGCCTGGATAAGCAGGTATGTTGAACTCTACTATATAACTACCTGCCTGCTTAACACCTTCAAGGAAGGGGCGACCTAGGGGATAGGCTTTATCAATAATATAAACCTAATTACATATAGGCCAACAGCCGCAGAGAACTGTAGGACACTAGAGAAAGCCCACAACACCTATATAGAATAGGCAAGACGATATAGAGTCTAATTCTTACCAGAGAAATACCAGCTAATTCATTTTATAAAAAAACGTAACCAATCTGTAGATCTTTAGTATATAATCTATATCCAAGGCTTTAGGGGTCAACTGGTTCAAGGCCTAAGGGTATTAGGAGTATAGGTAGACAGCAAGCTCCAGTAGAGCGCATATACAGCATAAGCGGCCCGTAAGGGCTAAGCATAGTATATCGCCATGTCTAGGATCGTTAATTCTATATGGGGTCTATGCTTCCAGAGGTCACGCCTACTATATATAACAGTTGTCCGGCTAACCATAATGTATAGATCTAGCATTTGGGCCACTGGAGAAACCAAAAAAGGCCCCCCTAAATCACTCCTTAAACCACTCTAAAAGGTCCAAACAGCCTGCCTTAGGAGTATAACAGGCGGGTATAAGCGAACGGCCATAGTACTGCTTAAGAAGGAAGCTAATATTCCCCCCCTATAACTATATATTAAAGCCGATGCAATGTAAAGGATATAAAAGGAACGTAACTCTAACATTATAAAGTATATTAAGACACGCCTAAACAAACTATAGAGGGACCCTAGGGTGCCCTATAGGAGAAGGAACCAACAACCCTAAAGTAGGGAAGATATATTAGGAAAACAGGTAGAGAAAGTAGAAGAAGAATAGTACGGCGCTAGGGCCCAGGCCTATATAGAGGAGGAAGGGAGACGCGTAAGAGGCTAGTAAAGATAACAGCAAGGGAGAAAAAGGAGCCAAAGTAGAGCATAAAAGAGTACTGGAAAACCATCTACCGCAATATAATACTGGTTGGACCGACGCTGGAGAGACAAATAGGAGTTAAAGGTATAGAGGTAGACTTAGGCAAGGGGAACCTAAGCTATAATATGGGTAACGCTATAGGGGGTAAATACCTAAGGGCTCCAAGAAGGCCTAACAAAGGCAGAAAATACAATAGCAATACTCTTAAGGACAGGAATAATAGGACTAAAAGATTGGCTTTACTGGGTAAGTGTCCTAGTAGGTAGCCTAAAGTGCAAATATAGCTGGCTAAGATAGACACTAAAATACGTAATACTGTTATACCCCTTACGCACCGGCTGAGAAGCAATGCTCTTAGTAGCTAGCATAGAAAACTATAATACACTGCTCTTAATATAGAAAGGCCTCAAGGCGGCTACCCGGTGGCTTATTGGCTAAAATGTGCTAGACCAGTTCTGGGTTATAAAGGAAATAGCAATAAAAGGTAAAGGGGTAAGTAATAGGCGCCCCCTAATAACTCTACAGGAGTAGAGTATAGTGTATAATACTAGCGCATCCGTAGGTTTGTTACGGTAGTAGTGGTTCCCAAGGAGGTTAAAAAGTAAGGTAGTAGAGCACCACTGGTGACTCATAGGCGACTTGTAAGCGAGCCCCAAAAGGCGGGGAGACGGATTACGGGGTTTTCTCAAATAGAGTTTTCTCCCCATATGTATATAAGGAGTAGTCCGCGTGGGCCCAACAGGGATCCGAATCGGACGTTAAGCAATGAATAATAATAATAATAATAATATTCTCTATTTACGGGACCCCTTTGACCCTAGGGTTATATACATTAATAATTTATACTGGTCCCCTATATATCTGGATTGTTATAACTATAATATCTAGGTTGACTGCCTACTATAACTATAAGGATAGGCTGATAGCCTTACTAATTATAAAGCATACGCGTATAGCTACTTTTGGTTTATATAGGAGCTGGAATCCTTGGGGGCAGTATATTAATTATATGTAGGTATTATAGTACGGTTCTTATATAGTAAGGATATAGTATTTTTCTGGGTCTAGACTATCTAGTAGGGGCCTTATAAGACAGTGGTTTGTATTACCGTAGTTATATTATATAATAGATAGGTAGCGGACCCCTAGTAAAGGTCCTTTGTCTCTCCTTTATTCCTTACTTCTTCTATTTCTACTTTCTTTAGGATATTTAGAACTTCTATCTCTTATATCTACACCTTAGTCCCTATTTATTTTATATAGAGCTTTCTATTCCTGTCTTATATTCCTATTAACGCTTTTATATCTAAATCTGTTATTATCTCCGGTTCTTTCCTTATTTTTACTAGTTAGCTATATGCCCTTTATAAGTTAGCTGCAAATGTTATATTTGCTATATTAAGTCTAATTCTTAATTGTTCTGGTCTTAAGCTTACTATAGCTGTTTATAAGGGTCTACCTATAGGGCGTTCTTTTCCTTGTGTCCCCTATAACCCTTATGTCCCTATTTGGTCTAGTAATATTGCGCGGTATTGCTTCTAGCCTGTTAAGGCTTAGGATGGCTAGCCTAGCCCCCTAGTATTAAAGGTAGGAAATACTAAAAAGGTACCTGCGTCCTACTAGCTTATTGCCTGTTGTTTCTATTTATATAACCTAGCGTGTAGTTGTTCCTATAGCTGTTAAGCCCTTACCTTCTATCTTCTGTATTTAATGCAGTCTTCTCTCTCCTACGCCTTATATGTACTTTGGTGGCAGTTTGCGTATTTTATTTAGTCTTAATTTAAGCAGTGTCTTATATTATAGTGGCCTATATAGTGGCCGCAGCACACCTATGCTGCGTATATGGATTGGGTGTGTCCCTATTATATATAGTAATAGCATTATTCTAGGCATAGTCTATAGTTATAGAGCCTTATGTTGTATATAAGGCCATTTATAATTATCCCTTTTTAGATAAGGAGTTTTTGTATTCCTAGTGTATATATACTAACAATAAGGGAGCTATATATTTATCTAGCGTCTCCCTAGCGAGTCTCTAGCAACCCTTATATCCTCTTATTATTCTTATTATATACTTAGTTTGCATTTTCCTAATAAAGCTATTGGATTTAGGTAATCTTAAGTTCTAGTATAAGGCGTTCTATTTATCTTACTATCTCCTATATAATTGCTGTGTTATCCGCCTAGCGTCCCTTTTCTACCCTAAGGCTTATAGGAACCGCTGGGACTTTAACTAGGTAATCCTCGTAGAGTACTTTTATACTAATGTATTCTCCTAGCCTGTCCCCTGCCCTTATGGCTCGTTCCTTTACCTATTAATCCTTTAGGGTAACTCTAATGTCTCCGCTCCTAAGGTGTTAGACTGCAATAGCGTTATAAACCTCTTTATAAATCTTTATAAGGACTTCTGTTTCTGATTATCCCCTAAGCCCCTCTGCTTTTTCTATATTTGGTTATATTATAATTATATACCTGGTTGTTGTCTTAAGGGGGGTAGGTTCCCTATACTATAAAAGCGCAGCTACGGCGGCCTAGGTGCGGTTTGCTAGTAAAGGGGAGTTTTATTTATTTTTAATTTTGCTTAGCCATTAGAGGATTTAATTAAAGGTTTGCTAGAGGGGCGTCTAAGGTTTACTGGACTAGCGGAGCTATTTTACTAGCTATGTTAGATTGTTATAGCTAACGGTTACTCCCCTATAATTCTGGATACTAGACACGTCTAATAGGCTTTATATTTTGTTAGATGCCTTCTTAATAAAGGTGTTTCCGCTTTATGGTGTGGTATTTGCCCGTCTTTGTTATGGAGGGCCATTACTAGGCGTGGTTCTGGCGGTCGCGCGCAAGTGCGAACCACCGTCGTTCGACGTATACCTCCCTTGCAATGCATATATCTTAGGGGGATTCTCTAGGTGATTTTCAGGGTTCTTTTGGTTGGTTTTGGTCTTTTTGGGCTAGGTGCAGCAAGAGCTCCTCTAATGCAGATCTTTAATATATTTATATATAATATAGCTTTATAATAAACCTATTAATATTTATATTAATAATTTTACTTTATATTAAAAAAGTACTTTTTTAGCTTTATTTTTAATATTAATAATTTTATTTTTTAACTTATTTTTAATATATAAGATTATAAATATAGCATTTAATAAACCATATTTAAATTTTTATAAAATTCCATTAAAAAGTTATTAAATTATATATAGTATAAAAAGGTATATTTAGGTATATTTTAGTAAGAAAAACTATATATTAAGTAGGACTATATATATAGTAGTAAGGTACTCTAATTATAAATACTTATAAATGTTTTTTCTAGACTATAAAATTATGGCGTCTTGGTTACTATAGCTAATCTACTATAGTAACTAAGACGTCTTAGTTACTGCAGTAGGTCGCCTACAGTGGCCGAGACGCCTTAATTATAAATGCTTAAAAATAAAAAATTTTAAACTATAAAATTAAGGCGTCTTGGCTACTATAGGCAATCTACTATAGTAACCGAGACGCCTTAATTATAAATACTTAAAAATAAAAAATTTTGAGCTATAAAATTAAGGCGTCTTGGCCACTGTAGGCGACCTACTATAGTGACCGAGACACCTCTATTTTTTACTGGCTTCGCCTATAGTAATGAAGACGCCTTAGCCCTATGACCTACTAAAAACCACTAGATTACCTGTTTTGCTAGCACACCTCTTATACATATAAGATTATTATACAGTATAGAGTATATACACTTTAAGATTATAGGGAAGCTCTTAAGAAAAAGTTATATTTTGTTTCTAAAGCTTCCTATTATATATTTTACTTACCTACCCTCCTTACTATGCCTCCGCGTATTAACTACAAGCCTATTTATAATAAAATTACAGAGCTCTACGAGTGTGGACATACTACACCTTAGATCGTTTATATTTTTAAAGATTATAGAGTAACGCTAAATTTATGAATACTTAAACGGAGGTTCTAAGAATGGCAACTTTTAAAGAACAATTAGCGTTTTAACTATACTAATAAGACCTTATAATATAGGGTTGCTATTCTATTCTACCAGTATGCCTTTAGAGACTTAGATATTATCTATACTTTAGAGCAGAAAGGCTATATAATAACCCTATAAGCGCTTTAACGTCTGCGTCTGCAATTAGGTCTCCACCGTAAAGTAGACATTAAGAACATAGTTGCTGAAAATAAGAAGTTAAGAAAAATTATCTAAGACAAGCCCTATAAGGGTACAATTGCCCTATATAGTAGATGCCTATTATACACCCATTTCCGTTTAAAACACTATAATATATCTAGGTATAGTCCTACTATACTACCCTATAGCCTAGGCTGACGCAGAGCGTTTAGAGACCGCCTATTCCAGATAATAAAAGAACTTAATCCTAAAGGCGTCGAGCGTTAAAGAAAGCGCCTTAATCGAACCTATAGAGAGTATATAACACCTAGGCCAAACTACCTCTGGTCCGTTAATGCACACTGCAAGTTAGAGCATTAGGGTATTTAGATATACGCCAGAATTAATACCTTCTCGCGTTATATTATATGGCTATACTATTTAATTAGTTCGCGTATAGGAGCAAGCGTCTTTAAACAATATGTTCACGTAGTAGAGGCTACAGGTATTTAGCCAGAGATTATACAATCCGACTATAGCGGAGAGATATATATAGTTGTAGATAATCATTTCTAGCTTGCGCAGCAAATCTGTACTAACTACACTAACAATAAAACTGGAGGGCCTATTGCTGGGGAGGATATATACTTTTAATATACGTTCTTATTTGGTATAAGTGTTCTAAACTAGAGGATTAAGTCCTAGTAGGGATAGATAACTTAAGGCGCACTACTTTGTTGGAGAGTAAGCCTCCTAAGTTAAAGATCTGGTATTTAACTAACTAGATATAGTTATATTTTATAAGCCTTAAGAATAAAGGTTATTGGAATAAGTTCTCTTTAGCTAATAGGATTACCTTACTTACAATCTACATGCCTATTATTTAAGAGGCACTTAGATATTTTACTAGAATATAGAATATTTATATAATCCATAAGCAGCTAAAGCGTCCAAACTATGTATCTAGTTAGCCTTTTAAAAACTATATATACCCGGGAGCAATTGGCTATAAAGAGCAAGGATATCTAGTACCTAAGCATATTATAAAGGAGCTTACTAAAATAGTTAAGGATATTGGTATAACTGCCCAACTTTAAAACGCTCCACATTGCCAGTTAGCTAGCTAACCCATTATAGATATTAACAAGTACCTTCTGGAGGCCACTTTATAGTAGTGTAAATTTATACTTAACTCTTTAGGCTTTCCAGGTAGCAAGGTTAATAGTAAGGGCTTTTATATAGACGACCTAAGCGGTAAACGTGTTCATTATAAAGCTTATACTTAATTGCAAATAGTGGTAAGGGAGTATATACGTTAGGCACTCAGCCAATACTTAAAGAGCTTAAGGCTCTACCAAAGTACAGTAACTATAAGCGGTTAAGATAGTATAAGTAAGCCCTATAGAACGAAGGCATAGACATTAAAGCTATTAATATAGAAGGCGCTTATATTATAAGAGAGGACGGGTTACCTTTTACGGAAGACAAGCCTAAAGAAGACGCAGATCTTAAAGATATAGATATTAATAATGGCCTTAAATTTCCCAATTAACCTTCTCTTACTCTATCTCTTACTCTATCTCTTCTAACCCTCTATAATAAAATTTCTATTATAGACTGACCGGTGTACTTATTCCCTAGGTGATAATATCCGCTATAAAGTAGTTATGGAAGAGCAAGCCGATTATTAATTCTATAGAGCTATTAATAATTCAAGTAACGCTTTATTACTATTATAGTATACAGCTAAAACTACAGAGGCCTAAGAGTTAAGGATTTAACATAGCCTTTCTACTATAGCATTTAATCCAAGACCTAGAGGTTCTCGTGCTCTTACTATAACTCCCGCTATATCCTCTACTCCTACTGTTAAAATATCCTAATAATATAGAGAGCCATCCGCCCGCTACTTAGTTGCTCTAAGTATAGGTCCCGCGCGTAATAGTCCTGCACTTAAGGCTAAGAAAACGTCCCTTGCTTAAACTTAAATATTCTATAATCCAACGCCTCTATAACATATAGGTATAGGCGCCTATACTTAATCTAGCTATATTCTAACCCCGGCAGCGCGTAAGGAAGGGGTTACTATAGCTTAAAATAGTATACTCCGGCTTTAGATTTATAGGAAGATTATTTAGACATTATATCCTATAGGGCTAGGCCCAAATGGCGAGTAAGGGTATAAGTAAGAGGCTAAGACTCTTGGTATGTTTATTTCTGCTTATTTTATTCTATTAGCTAATCCAAAGAAATAGGGCCTTTTACAATACTTATAATAGATTAAGAGCTTTGGCCGCAAAAAGGAAGAGATAATAGTCCCCTTTTTAATTTAGTGCTAAACCAGATTCCTTAATATGTACTTACCTCCGTGGAAGTATATCTAGATTATATTACTAAGTTTCTGTCTCCTTATTAGGATGCAAACTTCTATAACGGTATAGCAGCCCTAGGTAAAGGTTAGGATAGCAGTATATAATTATTAATAGCGCTTTAGAACTTTAAATATAACACTAAAAAGTCTAGCGGTAAATCTATTATCTATATTATATTTTTAAGGTATAACTCTAAAAGGGTAAAGTTGGTACTGGAAATACTAATAAGCTAAGGGAAAGAAAAGAAGGCTCTTTTTAAGCAAAAGGGAAGTATATACTAATTACAGTCTTGGATGCCAATGCAGTTAATAAAAGAAGGAGACGTTGTAGATCTAACCTCTAATAATGGCAAAGACTGGTGTTAAATTAAGGATTTTTAAGATCTTCTAGTAGTAGACAAACTTCTTAATCTAAGAAAGGTGCGAGCTAGTTTAAAGGCGTTAATAGGGTTGATGCCATAAACAGAGTTAAGGCTATGGATAGAGTTGAGGCCATAGATAGAGTTAAGGCCACTAACTGTTTTAAAGACACCAACTACTTTAAAGCTATATAGAGTAAACAACGGGCTATAGAACAGTAGGAAGAAGTTAAAGAAGAGGATAAAAATATAAGAACTCTAATACTAGCTATAAGAGAGCTACCGCGACTTAAGCTAACGCTTTTATTAAAAAAGGACCGGAGAGTAGTAAGAGTAACGTTATAATTTAAATGTGTTGCTAACTACTTATAGGTAGAAGCTAATAAACTACCCTAGTCCCCTCTTAAAGACGTTAATACTTCCTTTCCCGTCTCCTCTCTCTACCTCCTATATTACTATTAAGCCCTTTTAGTAAGCGCAGTCGCCCTAGCAACTTACTAAATACCAAATCCCTTAGGAGAGTACGGAATTCTAAGAAGGCGGTAGAGTAAAGAGTATATAGTAGAGAAGAGCAAAGGGACCCAGATTTTTTTTTTATATTTTTTTTTTTATATCCGTTGTATTATACTACGTACAATACTGCGCATGCAGCCTCTAGGCTATAGCGCTATAGTTCTATATATATAAATCCTTTCTAGGCAGCTTAACATATACTAGTAGCTAAGTGGACACTCTAGCCTGTTTTTAAAATGCTAGGGGAGCTCTAGCGCTATTAATGTTTTTCGTTCTGGTATTTTACTTACTATGGTCTAGTTTATACCAAGAAAATCGCACTAAGGAAATCCTAACTTTTTTATCTATTTCTGCTGTATTCTGCCGTTCCTAGAGTAGAAAAAGTGCTCTAAAAGATAGATTTTTGTTTTCTATAGTTTTGTATATAAGAATAAGAGGAATAATATAGCTTACTAGCTTAGAAGTAGCTACCAATTACCCCTATATAACTGTTTATTCTATACCCTATCTCTCCTCCTTGCTAAAGAAAAGGGCAGGGAACCAGTAATTAATAGGTACTCTCTCCAAAAGTAACCTACTAATGGTATTTTATAAGGGCGAACCTCGTTATATAAACCTACTCCCATAGGAAAATTTTCACGAGGTTGTCTATATAGGGTATAAATACCAATTCGCCTATATACCTTATATTTTACGTGCTAAGGGAACACGGGCCGGCCTTTTTCCCCCTACTATAGCTACCTTAGCGCATCTGCGGTATGCCTAGTATAGTAGTTGTCTGTAACGCGTTGGCCTGATAGCCTACGGTATGTCTGCGGTATTGGTGGTAGGTCTGCGGTACTGGTGGTAGGTTTATGGTAACGGTAGTACTGCGGCAGCGGCGGTACGTCTGCGGTAATGGTAGTAGGTTTGCGGTAATAGTGGTAGTAGTTGTTGTCTGCGTCTGCGGCTCGTCTGCGGTGCGCCTGTGGTGCGACCGTGCGCCTGTTGTGGTAGAGGTCGTCTGCAGCGCGACGGCTGTAGACTGGTCGTAGTGAAGGTCGTCTGCCGTGTGGCAGACGGTTGTAGTGGAGGTCATCTGCTCTGTAGCAGACTGGTTGTAGTGGAGGTCGTCTGCTCTATAGCAGACTGGTTGTAGTGGAGGTCGTCTGCTCTGTAGCAGACTGGTTGTAGTGGAATCGTTGGTTGCGGTGGCGACGCGTTGTGGTGACGCGTCCTTAGGGGGTATATAACTAGCGGCGCCCCTGCGACGACGGCGGAGGACGAAAGGGAGGCGACGGCAGAGACGAAAGGGAGGCGACGGACCCAGATATATAAGGTAGTAGTAGCGGAGCTAAAGAGAAGGGTAAGAGTAAAGGTAGGAATAAGGGCAGGGATAAGGATACTAATATACTAGCTAAGGGAGGACTCCGCAGGAGTAGACATAGGTAAGAGTTATAGGTAGAGTTGTACGCATATATGGGTAAGAGTAATTCGAATACTTTAATTACGCCTTTCCTAATAAGGAAATTGTATACTAGCTCGGACTTAGCCGGAGATATTGCCATTTAACTTGGCTTGCTGACTTTAGAACAATGCAACAACCTATAGTTAAAAAACCTTTCTCCTACCTCCTTACCTCCCTTTGGCGAAGCCGCCGCTATACGCTGTGCTTAATATATATATAATAAAGCCCTGTATAAACTGGCTTAACTATACTGCTAATATTACAGGTATAGTTAGGGGGTAGTTAATTTTTGGAAAAAAAATTCCCTACCTTTAGAGGAGCTAATATAACTACTAAACCTAATATCACGTGACGTTATCTGCAGTAACAAAGAAGCCCCAAAATTGCTAAGCCTTATTAGATCTATTGGTTACCCTATAGTAACCAAGCAACCTTAAAGATAAATTACCTTATCGTCTTCTTCCTTGCTCCTTACTAAGTCTTATTATACTAAGTCTTACCGCGCCGCCGAGCCTTATTATATTATTAAGTTTTATTGCATTATTAAGTCCTATTACATCGCCGCTGAGCCTCATTACATTATTAAGTCTTATTATATTATCGTTAGGTTCCCTGGCCAGCAGGCAGTAAGGGGGAGGAATACTATACTACTACGCTGCAAGGACTTTATAATATAATCTTTAGAATTTAATTAAAATATAACGTGTTTCATCACCGAGTGTCCGACACCACCGAGTGTCCGACGTCAAAACGCACCAAAAATTGAGAAATTTATACCTTAATATCTTAACAACCACTTAATAATAAATTCCAATGATTTATATTTGGACTTTTATATACACTTTACAGCTTCTATTAAAGTTACATAGTAGTTAGTTAAGTAGTTTTTAAGATATTAAATTTGGGGGCCAAAATAAGGCCAAAATTTTATATCTTAATAACCACTAAACCAATTACTATGCAATTTTAATAGAAGCTGCAAAGCGTATATAAAAGTCTAAATCTAAATTATTAGAATTTATTATTAAGTGGTTGTTAAGATATTAAAGTTTGAATTTCCTAAACTTTGGTGTATTTTGACGTCGGACACTCGGTGGTGTCGGACACTCGGTGGTGGAATACGTTAACCCTTATAATTAAATACTTGCGTGTACTAAATCCGTAACTAGAATAATCTCTATTGCCTATTAAAAGAGTATCTAATTTCTACTATAAGAGACTTCCAAATAGCGTCCAAATTAAGCTCCGAATTGTGCCTATTTTAGTTATAAATTGTAATTAATTAGACCGGGGAGGGTTTACTAAAATGGCCTAAATTAAATTAGAGCTCTAAATTAACTCTTATAATTAAAGCTTCGAATTAGAGCTTTAAATTAGAGCTTTAAATCGAAGCTTTAAATCGTGGCTTAAACGGAGCTTTGATCACGATATTTTAATGTTCGCGAAATTTTCATTGTCGGTTTGGCACATTCAGTCCGCCATACGCACCCCACCAAAATTTGTATGAGGTGTAATGTAACGCATTTCATCCACTACTTATTGCCTAAAATGGGCAGAAGGCTCGCACCTGAGGTTGTATATCGAATTAGGGTTAGAATTGAAGCTGGTGAGGGGGTGCTAGCTATTGCGAAGGCTATTGGCGTGTCTCGTCCTACCGTTTACAAGATACAATTAAACCTTGATCTCTATGACGAGCTGTATGCGCTAGCTAGTCTTGTATAAGGTCAACTAAGGCTGCTTCTGGCCTATTAAGAGCTTGTAAGTCTAATATTACTTAATGTTGAGTTTTCACTAATACGTCTCCAGTAATAGAGGCTGCTTAATTTTCTTAAAGACTAACCTACTGCCTACCTTAATAAGATACAGGACTTCCTATTTAATAAGTTTAGCCTTTAAGTCTCCGTAGCCACCGTTGGCCGTACCTTATTAAGAGCTTGCTGGTTAAGGAAGGCTATTAAGGCTTACGCGGCAGAGAGAAGTTAGGAGCTTTATATATTATAGATTGGTAGATAGGCAATATAGACGGTAGATTAGCTAGTCTTTTTTAACAAGTTGGCTTCTAATAAGAGAACAGGCAATAGGAAGTTTAGCTAGGCGCCAATTAGAAGAGAATATAAGGTCTCTCGCCCGTTTAAAAGGTTAGAGAGATAGAGTATCCTACCAGCGCTATTAGTTAATGGATACCTAAGCTACCTTATCTACTAAGGCTTAATTATAGTAGAGATATTTAAGCTATTTCTAAAGCAGTAGGTGCTCCCTTATTGTATACTATACCCTAGGCCGCGATCTATTCTTATTCTAGATAACGCGTTAATTTATAAGTCAGCATGACTCCACGATCTATATAAGGAACACAGCGTACTACTTATATTCTTACTACTATACTTACCAGATTATAACCCAATTAAGGCAACGTTTAAGGACCTTAAGGTATGGATTAAAAGGAACTATTAACTGGCAAAGACGTTTAAGAGCTTTAAGGCGTTTCTATATTTTACAGTTAATCAATTAATGGGAGCTTATGTGGAGGCGCATTATAGAAATGCAGGATATATAGTTTGAATCTATCTACTGCCTTAATAGCTTAAAGGCAGAAATCTTACCTCTTATCCTTACCAACATTCCTATCTTAAAATTATACTCCTCCTATATCTTACTGGTTATACCTTCGCCCTCCCTTTTTAACGCCTTTAATGTGTTAATATTCCACATCTTATTTATTAGCCTTATCTTAATTGGCTTAAGGATCTCCCTCTGCTGCTTATTGTTAAACCCTAGCTAGTTAGCAAGCCATTTAAAGAAGAATTTAAGTAGCTTAACTGGGTCTGTTTCTAACCGGACGGGGCTAGAATTATAAGGCTAATTAACCGTTAAATATAGATGCGGAGGGTAGTGTGGAGGGTATATAGGAAGCTAAGGTTAAGGCTAAGACTTAAGCTCCTTAACTAGCCAAGCTTTAATAAGACTGTTAATAGTATCATCCTTCTCCTTTAGCTGCTCTATTTTATTACTTTTACAGCCTTTCTCTTTCCAGTTTATAAGCTGAATAATAATATTCTACGAAGGCTAATCCACAGTAGACTCTCCCTTTAATAGCTTACAGTTCTAATATGCTAGATTTTCTAAGCTAATAGGATAATAATAGAGGACGTAATCTAGTGAAGTTAATAATTAACTGTTACGCTAACACGTCGCAGAATAATGACTATAGTGCTTATTTAAATAAGACCACCTATTAGCTATCCTAGGGACGTAATTACTAGCGTCCTCCTTTGTGGCAAGTAGCTTAGGCAAAGTATTAAGTTAAGCTTATATAGCAGTCCTTCTTCCTCCCAATCTATTACCTACTTGCTAACTTAACATAGGTATAGGTGTCGCTAGAATTACCTCTTTTTCCTTAATTAAACTTAATATAAAATTAAGCCTTAAGGATTTTAATGGCCAGCGTAAATACTATTCTTTTATAATCTTAACCGCCTGCTAGAGGTTATTATAGTTATTAATTTGCTATTAATAGAAGTTATAAGCTCGCGCATTCTTATATAAGGTAATCGCCTTAAGCTACTAGACTCCAAATTTCTGTGGTAAAAGATCCCTTAAGAGCCTTTCCTTCTAAGCCTTAATTACAGTTAGGTAGAGTATATCCTAGTCTAATATTACTAAGTAAGACCCAGGTAAAGCCTCCTTTCTATTAAATGCCTTCCACACGCTTATAAAACGTACTACTACCAGCAGCTCCGGTGGCTCCTCCGCATTATTATCTTCTACCTCCTCCTCCTCCTTATCATTATCTTCTGCATCTATATCTATTGGGGGCTAGGTAGACACTAGCAGTAATGGCGTAAATGGTAATACTTTAGGGCGTAAAGGCGAGGAAACAGGTGTAGGCTAAGGCGCTGCCCTAGGTCTTGCTTTCTTAGGTGCCGGTATAGAGGGCGTTGATATTAAATGGGAACGCTTCTTTAATGGTTTAGGACGCGTTAGTGCGCGCGTCAGCGGCTTAGCTAGCTTATTACGTTTATTAGGAGCCATAGAAAACACTATAGAAGGTCCTATATAATTATCCTGATTAGGCTAGACTTAAGCTTTACTTTAAGCTACTCACGGCTGTTTGCTAATGGTTGCTAGGTCTTTAAATAGCTAGCATTGCACCTTATACAAATTTTGGTGGGGTGCGATGCCGGCTATTTGCGAATTAAGCGATGTAAACGATCTTTTGCGGTTGACTGTATCTTACCTAGAGGTTTATATTATCACAATCTCTTACTATTAAAGGGACCTTCCTGCCTTAATGCGACGGCTTTCCATAAGGTATTTATAGTGTATCCGTTTAGGTTGTCGCGAGATTTTAAGGGAGAATAGTAGATATAAATAAAAGATATAAATAAACAATTTAGTCCATAAAGCTAGCTATCCTTCCAAAATGGAGTAGGAAGGATTTAAATATAAGGGGACTTTATAGATAGAGGGCTATAAGGCATAATTGTAGAAATAGGATAGATTAATAAGAAAGACAAATTCTTAAGGAGGTAAGGCCTTTAGGATTGTAGAGACTATATACTATAGGTATATACCTCCGGCACGTAACCAGCAACCATTTAAGGGGCGTCCAGAGGTTGTCCTAAGGGCAACCTAAGGTGTCCGCAATAATATCCCTTACAAGTTCTTAATAAAGCATTAGTAGACGTTATAGAACCCTAAGAATAACTATACCCCTTTTATAGTCCTTAGGGGTACCTATTAGTTAATTATAGCCGTCTTTTCTAGGTCTGCCTTAATTCTGTTTATACTAATAATAAACCCTAAGTACTTTATACACTTAATACTAAATTTTAATTTCTTAATATTAGCCTAGGGGCCGGCCTTGTAAAGCCGTTATAGGACTTTATAGATATACTCCTTATATTTTAACTTATTCTTAAAGTAGATTATAATATTATCTAGGTAGGCCGTATAGAAGTTATTAAGGTAGTTAAAGAGTATATTATTTATATATTGCTAGTATATAGCCAGTCCGTTGGTTAGTCCAAAAGGAAGTACCTTATATTTATATATTCCGTAACGGGTCTAAAATGTAATAAGATCTTTTAATCTAGGGTCTATTCTAATCTGGTAAAAGGCCTAACGGATATTAAGCTTAGTAAAGATCTTAGCTCTACTTATTTAGGTTAAAGTCTTATTAAGTAAGGGCAGTGGGTAATAGCCCTTGCGGGTTATATTATTAAGTTTATAGTAGTTAATGCAGAAATAAAGTCCTCTATTTAGCTTTTTAGTAAAGAGAATAGGCAATTTAAAAGAGGCTTAACTAGGCTTATTAATAAGGTACTACTTTGTAGCTTATAATTTGGCAGTAGACTGCTAATAGAGGGGGCTATAGCTAAGTATATCTTTCTTTTCTGGCTTAATCTTAATTTTATAGTTATACGGTTAATAAGGCGGGAGTATATTAGACGCTACCTTAGAGAACACGTTTTTAAATTCCTAGTATTAATAGGGCAGTTTCTGTTCTACTAGTTCCTTATCTATAAGCTCGCCTTTCTATTTACTAAGCTTATTTTCCTTTTCCTTAATTATCTAATTAATTTTATATAAGCTGGTGGTAAAGGCAATGGTATTAGGTTGGACTAAGTTCTAGTAGAATCCTACGGCGCTAATATAGTAGATATTAACTGATAGAAGGTCTATAGGTTTCTTTATAGACTTTTGTTAGGCCGTATTTTGTAGTCTAGGGTTTATAATCTTTCTTAGCTCCTATTCTATCTTCTGCAAGTTATTCCTTTAGTCTATTAGTTTAGTATAATATTTAATACTCCTTGCTTTTCTTTATAGCTATATAGGGCCTAGGTTCCCCATGGGGAGCCTAGCTAGCTTATTACTAATTTCTTTAATTTTTGGTATGGGTGGTATAATATAGGTAGTCTAGAGGCGGTATAGTATACAGATCTGTTGCGGGTTAAGCTATATATCTTTCTTAAAAGCCTAGTCCCTTCGCATAGTATCAGCCTAATAAGTAGTATTTATCTATAGCCGTATAAGGTTTTCTATTATAATACTAATTTCTTTTATAAAGGAAGGCGTTAGGGGCATAGTTTTAGGCCAGATAAGCCGTTTATTCTGTATATTAAGCTATAAACCTAAATATGCTAGCCATTTTATTTCTAAGATTATATTATGGCTTCTAAGATCTATAATAAGGAAAGGGACGTTATACTATTATTATCTATTAATATGGAGGTAGATCTGTAAGATAGTTATAATAGGTGGCTCTATTTATACGTTATACCCATAAATAGGAATTGGTTTGGGTAGTTCTTTAAGGGGTATATTTAAAAGGTTAGCCAGCTTTATAGCGCACTGGGTGTCTATTAAGTCAAGGGTATTTGCTTTAGAGTTAGCTAAAGTAGAGGTTAAAACTTAATATTTATTACGGAATAAAGTATAAGGGGTAGTATAGCTTCTTCTACTAACTAGCTAACCTAGATTAATATATAATATATTAATCCCTTTTAACCCTAAAGAGAAGTCTTCCTTTAGGGTTCCTCTTTTTCTAACTTTATACTATCCTCCTAAATTAATAGGACCTTATTTATCTTTACTACTATTAGGCAGTCTTTTATAAAGTAGTCTTTTTAGCCATATAAAAAGCAAGCTCCTTAATTACTAAGGGCTTATCTAAAGGGATTGCTATATATAGGCCGAGTCTATACTAGGCCTATAGTAAGACTAGCTGCGTAACTAGCTGCTAGATTAATAGCGGGTTAAACAGTTAGTGTTATGGGAGTTGCGGCCCATACTAGGGTATTATTGGCTGTTCTTATATTGCTTATGGTCTGGCTTAAAGGGTTTTTAGCTTTATACCGCTTAGTATATACCTTAATTTAATAGAGGTCTTAATTAATAGCTAAGCACTAGTCTATTAGTTCCTTTAGCGTCTATATAGTAGTAAAGACTAGCAGCACAGCTCGCTGTAGGTCTAAGGTAAGCTTATTAAATAGGTCTAGTAGTAGATCTTTTTGGGGGATTTAGGCCTGGCCAGCTAGGTATAAAAAACGGGTCTAAAAGGCCGAAAAGGTCTTTATTGTTTTTATATTTAGGCCTTTATAGTTAAGGTAGGTGTTCTGTACCTTAAAGGGGTCCTTATAAACGGAAGATAAGTAGTTAATTATTTCTTCTTTAGAGATAAAGGGGTTTACTAAGTCCTCAGCGTATTGCGGACGTAAGTGCGTTTAGGTATCCCTACTAGTACGGCTAAAGATATAGGCCATTCTAGCTTAAGGGGTAGAAAAGTGATCCGTATTAACTTTAAGCTTATCCTATAATTGGAGTTTCCAGTTATTAAAGGTGGGATTAGCTCCATCTATAAGTAATAGGAGGTCTATAACCTTTGCGGACTATAATAGTGCTATATAGGCCTTAGAGGATCTACTAAGGCGCTGGGATAAGGCCTATAGGACCGTAGTAAGTCTCTAGGTGTTTAATAATGACTTATTATTAGATGCAGGGGTATCTCTAGCTTTAAGCAGCTCTTATAGTTGTTTGATTTTGGTATTAGCTGCCGTAAGCTCCGCCTAGGGGGTTAAGATAGTAATTGTTTTACTATTAGAGGTATTTAAGGGTCCTACAGCGGCTTTGCCGGCTACTATGTTTCTTAGCATGGTAGTAAGGGTATTAAGTAATTCTAAGTAATTCTAAGTAATTTCTTTAGGGGTTCTGGTCTGTGCGTGTCTAGTTCTTAGGGTTCTGTCCTGTCCTTATAGTCCTAGTAATATCCTTAGGGTTCTATTCTACGTCCTTGTCCTATTTATGGTCTTATAGATATATTTAAGTTCCTTTTTAGGAAGAAAGAGTAGTATAAGCTTTAGATAATGTTAGCGACTTAGTTAATTAAGGCATAAGCATAGCAAGAAGGACGTATGCAAGCCTGTATAATTAGATTGTCTATAAATAAGAATCTAAAGCTAGATAAAGGAAAGGAGAAGAAGAGCAGCGCTGGTCAAAGTAGGGTTCTTTTATACAGTCCTCTAGTCACATAACCGCAAGTTCTACTAAGTTCTGCTAGCTAAGTTCTGCCGTTTTTTGCTAGAGCCGTAATAATAACGAGTAAAAATTGGCAAGTACTGGTAAAATCTAGTAGTAAATATGACGAGAAGAGGAGACTAGAGGCTACTAGGTAGTACTTAGTAAAAAAGGTGCTATTAAGACAGGGCGTCACTAGACTTTAGTAAAACTCTTATACTTTATATATTTTAATAGATTATAGTAAGTTATCTTAGCTATAATAATAGCTATTAACCCATTATAGTATATATTAAGAATAGTAATCTAGAATTAAAAATATATATTACTTTATACTAGGAAGCTATAAATATAATTTATATATAATTTATATTATTATATAAAGGGATTAAGAAATTAATATATTTTTATTTTAGTAGGGTAAAAAAGTATATATAAGGTATATCCGTATATAAGATAGCCTAAACATCTAGCTAGAATACTGCTAATTTTCCTTACTAAAATACCATTTTGTTAATATAAACCGCGGATATAAATAGTACAGCTTTATTCCTAAGAATAACTAAGGCCTATTGCTCTATTTACGCCGCTATAAATTATAACCTAAAGCCTAAGCCTAAATTCTGTCACGAAGTATATATAGAGCAGTTCATTGATGAAATGGGTTAATTGATTAATGATCTTGACTTAATCGTTAATTAATGCTTCTAATAAGCCCCTAGGGCTTTAAGCTATAAAGAGACTTTATAGTGCATAGGCTCCGTATATATAACTCGTATATATAACCTACGCCTTTTAAGAATATAGATTATCTAATACACCCCCTTAGCTTCGAGCTCTTTAAAGTCAAAGCTAACCACCTTCTTATGTCCGTTAATAAGTCAATTAAACCGTAATCTTATCCAATTCCTTCTGTCTTGCTCTAATACTATCCCTTAGGTCCTCTAATTGCTTCTTCTTATTTAGCCGCTCCTTAATATCTACTATTCTAATTATATTAACGAAGCTTTAAAACCTCTGCTTAGGTAGGGCCTTTATAAGTCCATTAACAACTATCTCCTTTATTACTATCTATTAAAATTATACTTGTCTTATTGCGTATTCCTAACATAGCCAGTGTTAATAGATATTAACGTATTAGAGCTTTGTAATTAGCTTTACCATGTCTTCTGTAATTAGTTAGAGCGTCTAGGTATTATTACATTTAATAATTAAGGGCTTATTTAGGTGTAACGTTATTACTTTAAATAGCCTACTAATAGAGATAGCTTCCTTTACTGTCTATAATAGGGCTAATAACTTAGCTTCTGTGCTTAACATCGTAACTATACCCTACTTATTTACTCTCTAGGCAATCAGCCCCCTAAATAGCTTTATAATGTATCCTTATAAGCTCTTTCTATTAATAGAGTTATCTATAAATAATGCATCGCTAGCATAGATAAATAATTGCGCTTTACTTCTACCGTCTCTTCTATTGTCTTATCCTTTGTCGCGTATTCCTTTGTCTCTTCCTCTACCGTTTATTCCTTTCTTATCTCCTTTATAGCAGATTGCTCTGCTTCTTGTGCTATATAGGTACTAGATTACTCTGTCTACCGCTTAATATTACTCTTAGCTTAGGTCCTAATTAAACGTTACTAGCTATAATACTGCAAAAGCAATATCTAGACGCGTTATAGTAGTCGAATAGAGTACTAAACCCAATTTTCTCTAGTATAGTATTATAGAGGCTGGTAGGGATATAGGACGGACTAATAGGTCTATATTAGGGGGCAGACGCGTTAGATGGATTAATTGGTAATTAGTAGGGAGGAGTTTTAGTTCTGCTATATAAGTATCTAGAAGACGCCCTTTAAGATCTATCTCGTACTAATTAGCTATCTTCTTAATATAGGCTTCCTAGGATAGCCATAGGAGCCTCTAGCTATAATTATATAGCATATAGATTTCTAGGAACCATTTTAGCTCTCTAAAGGTACTTATCTAGTATTTCTTACTTAGCTCCTTAATTGCTTCTTAAGCCTTCTTCTTATTTATCTTTTAATAGTAGAAGATAATATCATTAACGTAGAAGAAGACAACTATTCTACCTTTTAGTATAATACACGGCTCCTAGGGAACCTCTTTAAACCCTAATTTGTTTAATAAGCTTATAAGATTCTTTTGCCATAATAAAGGGGATTATTATAGTCCGTAAAGGGCTTTTCTTAAGCATAGTACTTTGTCTATCTTTCCTTTATTAAACACTAACGGTAGCTTTATATAGACAACTTTGTTAAGATCTCAATGGATAAACGCGTTAACTATATCTATTTATGTTGTCTCTAGGTTAAATTTTATGGTAATCGCCATTAGGGTCCGGAAGGTTGTACTTACTAATATAGTAGCTCTTATAGGTAGGTCTCCTAGGGCCTATTAATTCCCGTATACTACTAAGCGTGCCTTATATTTCTAGAGGAATCTATACTTGTCTGTCTTATAGATAAATACCCACATTAAGCTAAGGACCTATTGTCCCTTTACGTACTTCTTATCTATTTCTTAAAATAACCTTATTTAATAATGGGATTGGAGATAGGCTTATTAAGCCTCTTAGAACTAATCTTAAAGAGGGTATATATTAAGGTTGCGAATTAATTAAGGTGGCGGAGGTAAGTTCTTCCTATATAATCTAATATTACGTATTCTACCTAATTTTAGCTTACTATTATTAAGTTAACTATTAAGGTTAAACTTTCCCGCTAAAAAGGCGCCATAATAGGCTAAAGTAATCCTTTTAGTAATAAAGTCTTTAACCCTATAATCGCAGGCTTCCTTAAATAAGTCTTTAACTAAGTTATTAAATACCCCTTAAGTATAAAACCTATCTCCTACTTAGCTAATAATGTCCTAATTAGTACCTTATTGTTGGAATCACGGTAGGGGGGTTTTAGTTTCAGTCGTTTTCTTCTTCTTTTCTTTTACTTCTATAGGTGGAATTTGTTGGATCTCCTGAGCTCGCTTAGCTCACATGGTTAACCCAATTGGTTATAAGCAACCGTGTCTACTATATTACAGAACCTTATTCAGACACTGGCAATAACTAGGAAATAAGGGAAAAGGGGTACTAGTAAATAAGTCTGTAGTCTATCCCTCTCCCTTCGCAAATTCGGTCCAAAACGCCTCCGCCTTGGGGTCGTAATAACTGGAATAGGGTTCTATATTAAGATAGAAGTTAGAAGCTCCAACCCTTGCTATAAAGGTATCCCCTTGGTTATCATCGTTGTCATTATTAGTATCGCTATTGCTGTCCTTAAAATCGGAGATGTATTTAAGAGCAAGCCCGCGGAGCATAGTTGGAATAGCAATAGTATACGCTTGCTTAGGGACGCCGGCTCGGAGGCAGTAGTTTTGGAAGATCTTAAACTTAAAATCGAAGTTATCTTATTCGCCAGAGTATTTAACTTCGTCCGTGTAGAGCTTAGCTAAGTTGGTGATCTCTCTTCCGAAGCTTCCTTATAGGGCGAGCTGGTCTATAGCTTGGGTAATTTGTGCTGAAGTTGGGGGGGTAGTTACTGGGGTTGGCTGAATAATTTAAACGGGGGCAGTCGATAGTGATGGTAGAGCTGGGGTAGGGTCGTCGGTAGGGTCGTCAGTAGGGTCGTCGGCAGGCCATTTTGAGGGAGTTGATTCGTAAATAGTTCCTAAGAGGCCGTCTGCAATTGACTTCCTTGCCTCCTTCCGTACATATACTCTATTTTTACGGAGGTAATCCCTGATCTTCTTTAATCGATTCTTGCCAAGGTTATCAAGTATATCCCTCGTAAACGACTCAAAATCGTCAACAAAGCTCTCCTATAGGTCGAATCCCTTCCATCCATTCTCCTTGTATATCGATAAACGCCAATCGACGAATGCTTTGACTTCCTTAATGTCGGTTATGGTCGCGTCAATTCCAGTCTCCCATTTTTCGGTATCCATCGCGGAGGTAGCCATCTTTTGGTTCCGCAGTTGATTCGACAGTTGGACTAAAAGCGTGGAAACACCCACAAACTAATTGTTCTAAAGGCGTGATAGACGCAGGTCAGAAGCGCAAGTAACCTCACAAACTGGCCTTTAGGCCTAGCAAGCAATACCTTAATTCTTAGCCTTTAACGAGAGGTCTAGAGAATCAGACAGTGCCTTTCTTCGTTATACCTTACTAATCTGTGCGGCACTGATCAGTGTTGGAATCACGGTGGGGGGGTTTTGGTTTCAATCGTTTTCTTCTTCTTTTCTTTTACTTCTACAGGTGGAATTTGTTGGATCTCCTGTGTCAGAATTAAGCGAGAGATGCTGACTAAGCTCTGGACACGTCGCGAGAGCGAGCTCTGCATGTCAATCTAGATAGACATCAACCGCATCTACTGCATCACGAATCAATCAATATTCATCGTCTGCGTCATCTCTATCATCAATTAGACCCTCAAGAGACCTCCGCTGTGACCTTATGACCTTATAATTCCAACAGGTTATGAGCCCGGGTAGCAACACCTCTCCTGACTCAACCCCCAAAAATGACCTCCTCTATCTTAACCTTAACGACACCTACGTACAATTACAAGGCCAGTAAAATCATCATTTTCAATGGAGACAACTTTGCAGACTAGGAGCGCACCTACAAGGCAGCCCTAATCATGTCAGAGGGCTGGGATTTTATTACTAGTGCAGAGGACCTAAATTAAGTTAATTTAGCTAACGGAAGAAGAAGACAAGGGGAAGCAAACAAGATCATCTATAATTTAATAGGAGACGACCATTAGGAAGAGATGTGTGCGATAATAAAGGCATACAATATTTAGGGAATGTGGAAAGGAATAAAGAAGTTTAATAAGGCTAATAACAAGGTCTATATCTTTAGACTTTATAGGGAGTTCTATAGTACTATATTTAACTCTATAAAGATGCAAATTATTAAGTTCCTTTATATACTTAATTAATTTAAGATTAATCTAGCTTTAATACCTTAAGCACTTACTAATAATAATATTAAAGAGCAACTCCTTCTAGCCCTACTAAGTAATATTATATAGTAGAATGCAAAGACCTAGTGTCTATAGGACAAACAAGACCTTAAGAGCTATATTACCCTTCTTTAAGAGCAAGAGACTGCTCTCCCTACATAAGCATAGACCGCAGCACTTATATATAAGAGGAAAGATAAACCTAGGGGGAGAAGGAGAAACTAAGGTTAAGGTTAAATAAGGGGCAGAGGTTATACTAGTAGATTTAATTATTCCTTATTATGCCGTTACTATAGCTTGTTATCTTAAGTAACTAAAAAGCCAAGATAACTAAAAAGAGATAAGTGTAGAGTATACTATTAGAAAGGTTATTACTAGAAAGACTATCCCCTACTTATATAATTCTGATTTAATAATATTAAGAAGAAAGATTAAGGTGCTCCTAAGGCAGAGAAAGTAGGGAATATAGCAATAGCTAAAGACAAATTTAATAGCAATTTAATCTACCTTAACCCTAACCCTAAATATGCTATACTTATAATAACGTCTCTAGCTTAGGCTCTTAACTTAGGTACAACTAAGCACTTTACTAGTAACTAATTAGACCTAATATACTTAAAGAGATGGAATATGCTATAATAGGTCCGCGCTATAAATAGGATTATTATCCCTACTATAGGATATAGCTAAGCTTAAATTAGTACCCTAAAGCTAAAAGACGTCTAGCTTATACCTTTATTTAAGTTAATTAAGCTAATCTTAATAAGGACTCTTACTTAGGAAAACTACTTAATTATATTTAACCTAGACAATTAAGCTACTAGTAAGTATAAATTAGGTATAATATTTAAGGCTATTATAAGAAATAACCTCTATATACTATAAGAGTATTAGAAAGCATTTAATACAACAGTAGAAGTATATAATTTATAACTAAATATCAGTGAAATAGATGCTAAGCTATAGTACTGCTAAACTGGATATATAAATTACAGCAACCTATTTAAGTTATAGCACTTCTTACTAGGTATAAAGCTTAAAAAGAGAGTAGTACTAGTTAGTAAGAGTATGTATAAAGCTTATCTAGCTAAAAAGATGTAAAAAATACTAAGTAAGAAGACAATTAAGTGCGAGAAGATACCTAGTTAAGGGCTATACCTAGATGCTATAGGACGAATTAGTATATTAATTAGAGGTTATAACTACTACCTACTAGCCCTAGACGACGCTATATAGTATACTTAGGTTGTTCCTCTTAAAACCCTCCAAACTAAAGAGGTACTGCCATATATTAAAGAGATTATTATAAGGGCAAAGAGGTTTACTAGTAATAAAGCTATATAGATTTAAGCGGATAATAGAAAGGAGGAGTTTAGCCGCAGATTTTAAGACGAACTAATACCCTAGGGTATTGACTTTAAACCTTGCCCGCTATACAAGCACTTATATAATAGTACAATTTAGCGTATAATCTACACAGTTAACTGCAAGATAAGGTTACTTCTATTTTAAGGAAATATACCAGTAGAGCTCTAGTGCTACGCAATCAAACACGCTGTCTGGATTAAGAATTAAGTACCAACCTTAGCACTTCCATTTAATGATAAGCATAGTGGTGCTATTATATCCTATAAGGCATATATCTAATAAGTTCCTAACTTAAAGAATCTAGTTATTTTTAGGTGTTACGCCAATCTAATTAATATGCTTAAGAAATACCCTAGGAAGTATAATTTAAGAATAAAACCTAACTACGTTTTTATTGGATTAAAAGGGAGTAGTTAATTTAAGATAATAAACCTGCATACCTAAGCAATTGAGCTATTTAGAGATGCTAAAGTGAGTAAGTATAGGTTCCCTTATAGAGCACCTTAAGTGCAAGCTATAAGCTAAGCTACAAGATATAGTAACTAAGTGGGCCGCTTAGATTGAGTAGGAAGCCCAAGTTAAGATTAAGTGGGACGCTTAAATCACGCTACAAGCCAAGCCGCGAACCAACCTATACCTCCCCCTATTACCTTAAACGCGCTAACAAAGACTCTAGTTATAAGAACTATAAGTAGGCCAAATAGTGACTAAGTAGGCCACTCTAAACAAGTAGGAAGCCTAGGTTAAGACCAAGTAGGCTACTCTAATTAAGTGGGAAGCCTAGGTTAAGATTAAGTAAGATGCTTAAATTAAGGTAATGCTAAGGGTGGGACGCCTATATAAAGCACATTAATACGCATTCCTTATCCGCAGAGAACAAGGTCTAGAAGGTTACTAAATATAAGGGTTTTTAATAATACGGTAGTTTAGTTAGTAATAGCTATAAAAGCTGTCTACCTAGAAGCTAAGAACACTACCTCCTTAGGAGCACCTATAGCACTATTTAATGCTATTAAGCTAGATCAGGCCTTAAGGAAGGACGCTCTTAGCTAGATAAAAGCTATCTTTAAAGAATTCCTCTTACTTAAGAGGATGCACACCTATACTATTATAAGGGGGAGAGTACCAGAAGGAAGGTTGTTACTCCTAAGTAAGCTAGTTTTAAAGCACAAGTATAACGCCAAGGGAGAAGTAATTTATAAGAAAGTAAGACTATGTATTTAGGGAGACAAGCAGACCCCTAATATTAACTATTTTAAGATATTTGTGTCTATTATATAATATAATACCTTTAGGTTCCTAATGGTAAAGGTAGCAACTAAAAGCCTTAAGCTTAACTATATTAATGTTAAAACTATATTCTTAAATCTGCTGTTGCAAGAATAGATTTATATATAGATTTCTAATCTGTTAAGAGACTTTAAACCTAAGCTAAAAGGGGTAGATGCCTACCTAAAGCTAAATAAGTTACTTTACGGCCTAAAGCAGGCGCTAAGAGAATGGTTTTAGATGGTTAAGAAGTTCTTTAAGAGCATAGGTTTAAAATTAGCTAATACTAACCCTAATCTCTTTATAGGAAATAAAGTATATATCTTGTTATTTATTAATAATATACTAATTGTAGGAAAGTGCTAACATCTTAATATTATAAAGATAAGAATTTTAAGAGGATGGAGATGCAAAGACCTAGGCCCTATAGAGGTATTTATAGGCTTCCAAATTAATTAAGACTGTATAAACTAAACCCTTAAGCTATATTAGACGATATATACTAAGAAGCTACTTAAACAGCTAAAAATAGACAACTGTAATCTAGCTAAGCTACTAATACCAATAGGTACTGTTCTAAAGCCCAATATTAAAAGCCTCCTTAAGTATAATAATACGACAGTCTACTAATAGATTATTGGCTCTATAATCTACCTCTTAAACTACACACGTCTTAATACTAGCTATGCTGTTAGTTAGCTAGCTAGGTTTATAGCAGCACTAGGAAAATCGCACTACCGCTTAAGTAAGCAGCTACTATAATATCTAAATGGCACTCTTGAAACAGGAATTACCTCTTAAATTAAGAGATTTACCTACCCTTATATAAGCTTATGTTACCTACTAGCTACAGTATCTTTACTAACGCTATATGGGGAACAGAACATAATCGGATATTATTCTAAGGTATAGCAGTTATATACTATAGGGGAGTGGTAATCTGGATGGCTTAAAGGCAGAAGTTAACAGCATTAAGTTTAATGGAAGTAGAGATTATGGCAGCATTAGAAGGAGCAAGGTTAGCAGTATAGCTTAAAAAGCTAATAAGAGATCTAGGGGAGAGAGATAATAACATCCCTTTTATTCCTATACTCTACTGTAACAATAGGGGTACAGTTAACCTTTTATATAACACAAAACACCACCAAAAAGCCAAGTATATTAAGATTTAATACCTCTTTGTACGGAACAACATAGTTTAGAAAGATTAACTTAAGGTAGTATATATACCAGGTAAAGATTAACCTGGAGATATGCTTATAAAACAGCTACTAATTAACTAATTTATAAAGCACTGTGTAACGCTAGGAATTAGTAACTAACGGAGACGGTAACGGACGGAGACGGAGCAAGTTACGGAGGTTTTTTGCCTACTATAGGTTTTCCCTCTATACGTAGGCTAAATGGCACTTGCAAGGTATTTGGGAATAGCTTTAAAATTGCCTATTTAGGAACAGACAAGAAGAGCGTCGTCAGCATGGGGGAGTATTAGAATTAAGCGAGAGATTCTAACTAAGCTCTGGACACGTCGCGAGAGTAAGCTCTGCATGTTAATCTAGATAGACATCAACCGCATCTACTGTATCACGAATCAATTAATATTCATCGTCTGCGTCATCTCTATCATCAATTAGACCCTTAAGAGACCTCCGCTGTGACCTTATGACCTTGTAATTCCAACATCCTGAGCTCGCTTAGCTTACGTGGTTAACCCAATTGGTTACAAGCAACCGTGTCTACTATATTACAGAACCTTATTCAGACACTTATATATCTAACTTTATAGAATACTTAAAGTAAAAAGTATATAGAGATTCTTTATCTTTTTTTGTTAGAGGTGGTGTATAATATATATCTTTAAGGGCTCTTATAAGCTTAAGATCTGTTAACTTATTAAAGGTTTAAACTAGCTTATTAACGTTATTATTTTCCTTTTAAATTCATGGTTTAAATACTTCTTTATTATCTTCTAGAAGAACCTTATTCTTAATTAGGGTATTAGGGAGTTAAATCTTCTTAATTAGCGTATCTAATTTAGTGTATAGGTCCTTTAAGATATCCGTTCGCTTTCTATTAAAGAACGTCTTTTTATTAAAGATAACGTCCCTAGTAGAGATAATAATACCTTTATATAGGATCTAGATCCTATAGATATTAGTAGAGTTATAGCTAATAAGGTAGCTAATATAGGCTCGCGGATCTAGCTTGCTTAGCCTTTTTTTCTTTAGTTAGGCGTCTAATATTATTACATATGCCCTATAGCCGTAGGCTTTTAGGTGCGCCAATTATGGCTTTCTTAATCTCCTATTGACTAGAAAAGTATAGAACCTCTTATATAGCAATTTCCAACTATTACTTTCCTATAGCGTTTAATCTTAAAGGTAGACTATACTATTAACTATCTTATTCCATAGGTTATGTAGTAGATTAGTAGTAATTCTTATTACTTATACTCTTTTAATAATTATACCCCCTAAGCGTTTGGTGGCACTATTTTAAGCTTAGGTATATAGTACTAAAGGCTTAAATATAATCCCTTAAGTCTATAGCTATTTAAGGGTTATCCTTTTTCTTAGCTTATTGTCTAATCTAATAGTGTTAACTTTAAGGTTATACCTTAGACAAATCCATTAGATAAAATCTTTAAGTACTTATAGTGTCTCCTTCTCCTTATTATGCATTATTATAAAATACGGGAAGGTTTTTCCTAAGAAGGTGTTATAGATAAGTATAACTTATATAAATCTAGCATATGCTTTCTTAAAGTTGGTCCAGTTAATATAGAGGTTAAGATAAGGTTTATTAATATTCTATTTTAAGAACCTATATAAGACCTAACGTTTAATTTTAGCAAGACTATAATATTAACATTCCGTTATCTTTAGGCCTTAAAGCTTAACTCCTAAGGCGTTAAGACCTAAATAGTAAAGGCTTATAGGTCCTGGATAACCTAGACGCAAATACTATAGATATATATTACCTTTTAAATCTAGATAAACGTCTCTTAATAATGCTCTACGCTTCCGTTAGTGGTATAGTAGTTAGCTTATATTAAACGCTAATAGACTTCCTAGTTAGATATATTTAATAGTCTATTATCTATAACGTTCTTCCATTTAATATAGAATTATATTATCCTTCTAAACTAGAAAATTGCTGTCTCCTTTATTGTTTTAATAGTACCCTTATTTTTAAAGTAGACAGAATAATACTAGGTTTATATTAAAGTCTATATAAAAGGTAATATCCTTAAGATATAGGATTCCCTTACTCTTATCTGGTTTTATAACTTAGATAGTAATATTGCTATAGCCTAGTATAGGCACTTTTAAGCTACCGGCGATAATATATTTATATTTTAGAGCTTTCCTAAAATTATAAAAATAAGAAAGGTTATTAAAGATATAGAGAGTGGTTCCTAAGTTAAGAATAGTTAATAGCTTTAGTGGATAGAGTTAACCGGTATAATACAATTCTAGGAATATCGCATTAGCTTCTTCCTTAATCTTAACTATCTTAATAACTCTTCTTGTCCTATTATTATTAAGCCTTATCTTCTTATTCTTTAAGTCTAATCTTTATAACTTGGTTAGCAAGATCCTTATTCTTTTCTACCTTCTTTAGCGCCCTTTTAATACGCGTATCTTTAATTATAACTCCTATAGGTCTCTTGTCTTTAAATAAACACTAATAGTTTTAAATGGAATGTCCTTATATTCTATATGCTAAGCACTTAGGTATTAGCTTCTTGTAGGACGTCTCTTTATCTACTAGTATTCTGGCTCTCTTTAAGCGTCTATTATATACTAAGGCTTGTCCTCTTTATAAACCTTTAGTAGTATTAGAGTAATCCTTAATAGCTTGCTCTGTGAAGTCTATATTAAAGGTACTCCCTCTTATAGTAGCATTGGCTTTCTTTAAGGATGTTCTAAGTCCTTTTTACAGCTCCTTTACTACTCTATGGTATTTAAAAGATCTTAACTTCTAAGGGTTATTTAACTTAGTAGTGTACTTTATACAGTAGGCGTTACTAAAAGGTTAAATAACTTCTGCCAAATCTTAAAGCCAAATTTTATTAGATATTTAAGGGATCTTATACTTCTCTTCTAGTAATATTACGTGTTCCTATTAATCTAGCCATTAGTTTAATTTTAATAATTGTTTAAACCCTTTAAGGGCTTCTATGTACTAATGTTGTACCTTCTTCCTAATAAACAATAAGGTAGGTTCTGTGTTGTCCTTTAACTAAAATAGCAATTCATTAATAGTTACGGAAGGGTTAAGCAGTAGCTTCTTCTAAATTAATACTATAGATGTGATCTGGGTGCGTATCTATTGCAGATACTCTTCCTATTTTAGGAATTACTTTATATCTTAGTTATAGTATTGTCTACTATTCTTATACGCTCTCTATTAATTTGTCGAGAGCTATATATATAAGGTTGCATTTTTATTAAAATCTATAACTTCTGGATAAGCTGGTTCTTATAGTAGACCTTATTAAGGTGCTATATTATCTAGGTTAACATAGGCCTAGATTTGCTAATCCGCAAGGGCTCGGAGTTGCTATAGCCATTGCTCCCAGTCTTCTAGCTTATTAAGGATGATCGTGGTTAATAAACTTGTTAGTAGAGTTATTTAACTAATAGGCAAAGGAGGAATTGAGATGGTATTTTGTTATTAGGATCGTCCTTATTATCAGGATTGTCCTATAACAATTAAGGTAGGATTTCTTATGGAATCTTGTAAAATCTTATGGAATCTTATATTAGAATCGTCCTGTGACGATTAAAGTAGGATCTCTGTTAAAGTCTGCGTCCTAAGACGATAAGGATAATAAGGTGTTAAAGTCTAACAATGAGGTAGAATTTCTTTAAATAATTAAGTAATAGCTAAATAGCTTCTTAAGTCGGCGGATTGGGCTTATAACTGTTATAAAGTGCATATAGAGTAGTTTATTAATAAAATGGGTTAATTAATTAATAATCTTAACTTAATCGTTGATAATGCTTCTAATAAGCCCCTAGGGCTTTAAGCTACGAAGAGACTTTATATTGCATGGGCTCCATATATATGACTTATGCACGTAACCCACGCCTTTTAAGAATACAGATTATCTAACAAATTCTACGCGATAACACTAATGTAGACGCGCCTCCATATATATACCTCAACCTATAAATAGAGCCTAATATAGGGATACACCAATATTTAGCTAGTAGAGGTAGCGAGTTTAAGGGTTTTAGCGCGTTTAAATACTAAGAGGAGTGCACTTTAAATAATAGGAATAATATACTATGTGGTGGAGACAGTAATCGCACCAGACTACTGTCTATATTATTATTGCTATATATTAAAACTTTTAAGAAGCGGATAAATAAATAAGCTAATATTCCAATTATAAGTAATAAGGATTGGGTAAATAAGTAATAAGTAGCAACGCTATTCTAGGTAATCCTACTAATCTAAGCCGCAGACCGCCATTTTTATTTTACCCCTTTACTAGTAAATTTAACTATACCTTTATAGTATGGCTATATAGTATACAAAGTATAAAAGGCGATATTAAGCAGTTATTAAATAATACCTAGCTTAACTAACTAATATCCTACCTTAGTTTTAAATTAGCGGATAATTAGGAGAAGTTATATAGACTACCACTAGGTATAGTTAACAAAGAATAGATAAAAACTTGCTATCAACCTATTATATATATATAAGGCATCCACCGGCCTTTATATTACTGCGTATACTAAGATATTATAAAGGTAATTAAGTTTCTTATTAGTTATAGACCCTTTAAAGATGCCTTTATATACTCCCTAATAAGAGTATATAACACTAGTAATTAGAGGGTCTATAACGAACTATATACCACTAATTAGTGGTGGGAAACCTAGGCACAGCTACTAGATAGCGCGACCGTTATACTAGTGCTACTTGCCATAAATAAAACGTAGCTAATAATATATTACGGCAATAAGTCCTTATAGCCAGTATATATTACTATTAGTAATCTTAATTAAAAAATGTGTAGGAAATAGAACTTGCCTACTAACCTACTACTTGGATTTATTCCTAATATAAAGAGTATAGACTATAATATATGGAGTGCTTATGATTATAAAGCTATAAAGGAGATATTAAAACGTAAGTGCTTAATATATAATAAGTAGAAACCCTATCTAATAAGTCTTATAGCGCTTAAAAGTCTCTAGTATAAAGGCATTAATATAAAATATATAGATGGGAGAATCTGCTAATGTTACCCTATTATATATAGAATAATAGCAGACTATAAGAAGTAGGTTCTTATTACTAGTATAAAAAGCTAGCAATACTGTATAATATACTAAATACCACATAATAAACGCAAAACCTTTTTAGAATGTTACCTATTTTGGATATATAAGTTAACTAAAAAGCAGATTACAACCTAATAAGTAAATAACACACCTTAAACATATCTAGATTGGGTATACCCTATACTATACTTTGCATAAAAACATGGCCTAATTAATATACACAACGTAATAATGGTAGATATTCTCCATTAACTGCTAAAAGGCATTATTATATGTCTTATTAAATAGATACAAAAGATAATAAGTAAAGTTATTCCCGCTAGCAAGAAATAAAAATATTATAAGAAAACTGTTTAAGACATTTTAGCAAAGAGTTAGATTAATTAGCGTTTTATAAAAATACCTTAATATCCCGGCTTAAAAGTATTTTATAATACTCCATTTAGTTAAATATTATAGTGGACTAGTAATAAGTAAAAGCTAATCCTAAAGTAACTAATTCCCGCCCTAGCTCTATTTTTTACTAGTAAAACACTATATATAATACACTTTACTTAGGTAACACTAGATTTTATTACTATAGTATAGTACCAAACTTATAATAAAGAGACACTCTGGGATATAGGGCATGCGTTATATTAGATTAATAAACTAAAAGGCGTATTTTAAGGTTTCTAACCTAAGACAAGGGATTTAGACGAGGGGCATTTTAACTTCCTAAAGTTTTGCGCTGCTAATAGTTATAATACATTAAATAGAGAAGCTGCTTATAAGTACGCTGTAAAGGCGTATTAGAATTAAATAAATAAATAGAGTGATTTTAAGTTATAGATCTGCCTCTATAATACCTAGCGCGTATCTATACTAATAATAGAGAGTTAGTTATTACATTGCAATTTTAGAACTATATCTACTATAGAATATAGTATATTACTATAATTAACTAAATTAACACGTTATATTAATATGCAATTAACCCCTTAGGGTCTAGAAATGAATAAGTACGCCTATATATCCTAATACGGTCTTAGTTTTACAAAATAGCGGATAGTAAGGACATTAGCTAATAGTCTTAAAATATCTAATTTTAAGAACGCGCTTATAGTATTTCTTTATATAAATATAGAAGGAAGAATTCTATATAAGCTAATATAAACCGCCGTAACCTAGACCCTTTTTAGATTAGACTATACTTTATTTAAGTATACCCCTTTTTAAAATGCTAGAAGCGGATAAGTGCGGATCTAAATAACCTTAACTAAGTAGCTAAGGAAATCGTGTACTGTGTACTAAATTGGCAAAAGTTAAGTAATTAGAAGCGCAACTATATATAGATATAGAAATATACAGCCAACGATAGAGATAGAAGAGGAAAGACTAGACCTATAAGTAAAAGAATAGTAGGACAACTCTAGGTTGTTATTACTATATTAGATTATTCTATTTTAGGGGGCAACGGCCTCCCTCTTTAATTTACTAGGGTAATAGTAAACCTTATACAGTACTAAAATAATAGTAGGCCTTACCCTATCTATAATACAACTAAGGTTAAACACTGGCATCTAACTACTACTAAAAACCCACGCTTCCTGGCCGGTGGTAGATTTTACTCTATATAATCTATACTATAAAGTGCTTATATAGTTTTAGCTAGTTATAGTTATCCTAGTCTATTTTATATTAATAACTATGTTAACTAGGACTAGTATAATATAATATATTCACCAGATTTCTTAAAGGAAAGGTTTTAAGTTATACTAGTATATTAATAGGCTGCCGCTAAAAGGCCATTTTTACTATAAGTTTCAACTATATATTCCGTTTACTATTTTCTACTACTTCTACTGCTTTCCACTATCTTATTACTTTACTACGTTCCACTACTTTCTATTATTTTCTACTAATTTCCTCTACTTTTAATTTTGTTATCTTCTAATTAGAGGTCCTAGCCTCCACTAAAATACTTAATATCTATAATAAGGGCTAGAATATTATTAGCAAAAACGGAGATACTCTACTATAAATTAATAAGATCTTAGGTTAGTATAGCTTAATAGAGAAGTATCTAAGCTCTTAGTATAATCTTTTAAGAGAAGATACGATTAAACTATTAGGAGGTAGTGGGCTAAATTAAAGCAGACCCTTTTAATTTAACGGAATCTAGATATAGTAATAGAGTTGGTATATATAAATAGGTAAGCATACTATAATTCTAAAGAAGTTATTTACTAATATCTATAAGGCCCATATTAGATCAGTAATATTTTTACCTTAAGGGCTGGCAATCCGCGTAGCGTTCTTACTTAGGAGAGTAGAGAGGATAATGTTGGTAACACAGGGTAAATCACCAGTACTACTCGAGTAGATACAGTGACGTTGTTTGATGATATATGATTTTTGATTGGAACGAGGAAGGGCGAAGAGCTTAAGGCTCCTCGCCACGCTAGTGCCGCGACGACACGTGACAACCGCTTGCCTTATTCCCAACACTGGCAACTCTTCTTTTGTAGTTGCTATCTATATACACTTGTAGATTACTACTATACAAAGATACTAAGCGAAGAAGAAGAAGAACGTTGGGGGTTAACGCGAAGGCGAGGGGCCGCTAAGGCGCTAGTAGTAAGTAAGCCAATAGCGATTTTCCATGCCGGGCATGGAAAATCTTAATTGGCTAGTTGAAATTAGGGTCTGCGGAATATTATACTCTTACTCCCTTTTAACCTAACCTTTAACCCATACATATAAAGTGTTTGTGTTAATAAACGTTTCTAGAGCCTTGTTTGGGTTTGCCTTTATTATTATATCTACTAGGTTATTTTGGCTATTAATCCATTAAATCTTAAAGAGTTCTTACTATTTATAGGATTGCTAAAGTGCTATAATGTTAATTATAAGGCGCTTCTTCTTTGTGGTACTAAGCTTAACTAAGTACTTATAGAGGGAATATAAGTCAGTATATACAATTATAGGGACAACGGGAAGTTTAAGTTAATCTATAATTATCTTTAGGGTAGTTCTAATTGCAATTACTATGTTAACTCCGCTAACTATTCTATATATCTCTAATACTAGAACGCTTTAAGTGACGCGCTTACTCTTAGTTAAGCTCTAATAGATAAGATTGCCATAGATTGTAAAGTTATTCTCTCTAGTAGATTTATTTGTGATAATAATTTTATATCCTAGCTAGGAGCTAAAATCTTTATTATTTATAAACGATTTATTAATAAATACAAAGAGCTTAGCGGTAGGAAGGTTAATAGGCATATAGAGTAGTCCCTAATTGAGATGGTTTATTTGCCAGGAAAGGCGCTTATTTAGGGCAAGAACGTCCTCTTTAGTTAGTTCCTGGTATTAAGCGGCAATAGAGAGATTAAAGGAAGCCTTAGGTTAATAAATAGAAGTAATATAAGCTCTATAAGCGCGTTGCTCTATATATCCTTGCTTTAGAGAATTAACGTTAATAGTATTAATCTTCTTGCCTTAACCTTTCTGGTATAAAGCAATAGAATCCTTGTTTAGAGAGAGGATGCATCTATTAAAGAGTAGTGGTGTTATTAAGTTAAGTCTTTCCTTTAGCTTTGCTATAAGATTTACCTTTACTAGCTTATCTTCTTTAAGAGTTAAGAATTGGCTGTCTCCTAAAATAATTATATTGTTAGTTTATATACCAATAATTCTAAATAGAGTTCCTATAGTTATAATAAGGAAGCAGGGGTTAAATATAGAAGTAGTTATTAAAAGCTTCTCTTTATGGTGCTTGCTATAGGTAGCCCACTAGTAAGTTCCTACCTCTGCGATTTTATATAATGGCTTAAGTACAACCATAATTATATCTTTGGGATATTAGTGGCGAATTTGCTCTAGAAGGTATGCCAGTATTAAGCGCTAAAGGCGCGTCTCTAATTGGGTATAGGCCTAAGTAATATCTTATAAATAAACCGCTGTTCTATTCTTTATTAAGGAGGAAGCTAGTGCAATAATAACTCGCTAACTAGCTTGTTAAATTATAGGGGATTATATAAGAATTACTTCCTTACCGTTATTATTATAGCCTTAAATAACTAGCCTTAACTTCTTAAATGGGGTATTAGTAGCTTTACCTTTAATCTTATTAACTATTCTTAACTTAAATATGCAAACTCCATTAAACTTAGTAGGGTTATATTTCTTAAATTTAAAAACTCCTCTTGTAATAAGACCATTAATCTCCTACTTATTAAATGCTTGGAAAGGGGCTCCTAGAGTTATAATACGGCCTTCCTTTTAAAGTTGTTTTGCAAGCTTAAAGTCCGCCTTCTCTTTAGCTGTTATAAAGGCCATTAACAACTTAACTCTACTCTTAATAGCGGTAATAAATTGCTCTTTAAAATTAACAAGATATTGGCGATTTTGTAATCCTTTTAGGCGACCTCTACCGCGTTGTGATTGCGGCATATCTGCTACAATTATATTAGAATTGTAGTTGCCTTTTAGAGCACGTTAATTATAGTTCTCCTTTAGGGTATCCTCTATGGTATCCTATAAAGGCTTAAAACTATTATCCTTATAGTAGGGCTTAATAATGGTTAAGTGGAATTAAGTGGGTCTATAGGGCATCTAAAGAGTATAAGTTTAGCTATTAATTATAATAAGTTTATGTGGGCCTAACTAGCCTCCCTTCTTACACTATACCCGTACTTTAGATTAGAGTAGCAGATCTATTGTTATTAAGGTGTTTAGACCGTTTCTTATTTTTAGTGCGTTGTTAACCTAGCGCGTGGCGTAGATACGGCGCACCTCCTTTATTGCCTTATGGATAGCCTTAGCTTATTATATAACGGATAGAAATAGTGGAGAATTATTAGTTATTTAAGGGTAGGCGCTAAAGACTAGAAATATAGGTACGAGCCCATCTAGGTTAGTGGAATTGTTAATAGCCTTAATAGCTATCTATAAGATAAGCTCTTTGCTAGCGCCCTCTAGTTCCAAAGAAATAATCTTATATACTTAGCGTAATGGCGTGTGATATTATTCTACTTTTCTAACACTATTGTGTGCCTTAATAGGGACTTTCTTAACCTTAATTTCTATTACCTTTACCTGTTACCAAAACTCTGTAAATAAGAAGTTCCTTTCTATGTTGTAAATAACTTAATTATGGGGTCCTAGGTAGACATTAATCTAGTATAATTAAAGAGTATCCTATGCGTTCCTAGCTGATATATCCTTTAGGAAACGTGCGGCTTAGAAGAAGGTTAAGAGGTTAATAATTTAGAGTACTGGCTTGTCGCTAAGATATATAATATTAATAATAATATAGAAGTTAAAGTTGTAGTTATTTTTAAGGGTGAACTTGAATCGGCTAGGGGACTTCTGGTTTATTTGGCAGTAATAGCAGTACTTTATAAAATGCTTAATTGTCTTAACCTTAACTTTGTAACCTATTTATTAAAGAACCCTAAGCAATCTATAAACTAATAGGTGACTAAAGCAACGGTATAGTTAACGTAACTCCAACTTAGTTAAATGGCTCTAAGCAACGCTCCTTTCTAGCTATTAAAGGAGCAACTAAGGGTAACCCCACTTGCGTATAATAGGCACCCAATTATCTCCCTAAATAAGCATATTCTTAAGGTTATTAAGCTTAACACTTAACTTATCTATATTTTAGATGTAGAATAGAAATGGGGTGTTCGCGGGAATAATATAGAAAGTAATATATCTTAACAGGGTTTGGACCTTAATTGTGCTAAAAGAGATTGTAGTACCCTTACTAAAGCAAATTATATATTGGCCTGCTATTAATTAGTTAATCTAAATAGAGCTATTAAGCTGCTAAAGAGCTTAAACTTAAGGTTCTCTTACTATAGATACTCCTACGGCTCTAGTATCTGGTATAATACTATAGAAGACGTTTACTAAGTATCTATTATTAAAGGAGAACGCAGAACTTTCCTTTGGCTTATTAAAGATATCTAACTTTGTAATAGAATGGAGCGTAGATTAGTTATTAAGGATAGCAATGGTTTGTGTGCTATTTACCTTACCATACTTGGTAAAGTATTAGTTGGAAGAGTAGTTCTTAATTTCTATATCTATAAGAAGCTATTTGGCCTCGTTAACCTTACCCTTAAGATCTTCTTTGCCTTTATATTGAACTAGGAAGCTTTAGAAGTAGGCTGTAGTAACCTTATAATTTCTAACATTTTATACACTCTGGCGAAACTTATTATATACCTCTTTTTATCTGTTAAGAGGGTGCCTAGTTAACTAGCAATTTGGCTTTTTATAAATATAGCATTTCTTCTGTTAATTGTTTTAAGATAAACCTCTATAAGGGCCTCCATAATTTCTTTATGGTTAATATTAATTGTATCCTCTACTGTATCTCCTACCCTAGCCACTATATATTTAATCAGTCCAGTTATAATTATGTTAGTCGGTCGGGTTAATTAAAGTAGGTTAGGGTTGGGTGTTAAATTACTGTACTTCTTAAGAGCGCAGAGTGGTGCTAATAGAGGATCTTAATTAAGCATATACTCCTTTATAAGTATTTATAGGATTAAAGAGGGCAAGGTTGCATTCTTTAACACCTTAGCATGCGCTAATAACTTAATTGCGTAGGCTAAAGTCCTCTTAATATAATTTGGATAAACCACGCTAAATAATCTAAAGTTAATTAAAGAGCTTTTAAAGACAATTAAGTTAAGAGGTATTTAGGTTTGTAGCAATAATTCTTAAAAAGGTAGTCTCTCTCCACTCTAATATATACTGCTGCTTATTCTCTTCTGTTTTAAAGTAGCATCTTGTCTTATATATTATTTGGTTAAAATTATATCCTTTTCCTGCTAAATAATTATAATAGAAGGTACTGGTGCGGCCCTTAAGCATAACAGAATAAGTGTTATAATATTGGTTAGGTTCTAGTCCAACCTTCTAGCAATAGTTATAGAAGATACGTAGCTTTAAATTAAGGATATTATATAGTTCCCTACTAAATCTCTTCTCCTGGTCTAAATAGAGCTTTGTAAGCTCTGTAAGCATTTTTAAGGTACCTCTAAGTAGTATTAGGCCACGTTAAAATTGCGTTAGAGATTAAGGTGGGGATTGCTTTATAGGCTGTAGTAAAGATATAGATCTTAATGGAATACAGCATAGTACCTAATCTTGCTGTAATAGAGTTTAAAGGTTATTAAATTATAAAGCAAGAGGATCTTGCGCTTGCTCTTAAGGGGCAGTAGTTAAAGTTGTGGGTTAAATTAGTAGAAGTAATAGATATGGAACGTAAGAACTTATGCCTAGAGTAATAGAATTAGGACGCGTCTCTGTTAGTATATTATTTGGATTCTATTATAAGTTGAGCTTCTTTTTATTGCGTAGTTGGTGCTTAATCTCTTGTAGAGTCCATTTGTGCTCTTCTTCTGCGTTAATAACTTACTCCTAGATATTATCTCTAATAGCACCCCTATCTATAGGGACAAATACTCTATTCTCCCAAAGGAAATTACGGAAGTTTTATATAATATCTTTCTTTATAAGAGCCTATATTTCTTTTATCCATCTAATAAAGTCCTCCTTTATGTAATACCATAGCATAGTGTTGTTATATTTGTGGTCTGTATAGTGTGCTATACGGTATACTAAGAATCCGTTTAGGTCCTGTTGCTTGGCGTTTGTAGGTTAATATCTGTGTCCCACGTCTCCGGGTTAATATCTTTCTCGTACTGCTTTAGGTGGGTTAACGCCATAATGGCTATTATTTTATTAATAGAAAAAAATAAGGAAAATAAGGGTTGTTTGATGGGGTGTCGTACATTAAAGGTAGGTAGGGTTTTCGGTTTTATAGGATCTCGTAGGTTTGCTATTAAAAGGTAGGTAATTTAAGATGTAGTCAACGCGTTTCGGACGTTGACTTAGGACCCTAGGTTTAGTGACGCTTCTAACCTAAAGTACTCGACCAAATCTTTGTAAATGTAGTTGTTCTGCATAATGGACGCAACTTGGTATCTCCTAGTACTCAGTGACACTTCTATTACTAGTTTTCCGTAAGTCTAAGGTAGTATAGTATTGCCGGGATCTATTCCATATAAGCGTATATAGCACCCCTATACGAGACTGTCTCTTCTGTTGAAAACCTTGCTGTTCTATGGTTGTGTATTTAACCACTAATCAGTGTTGGTAACATAGGGTAAATCACCAGTACTACTCAAGTAGATACAGTAACGTTGTTTAATGATGCATGATTTTTGATTGGAACGAGGAAGGGCGAAGAGCTTAAGGCTCCTCGTCACGCTAGTGCCGCGACAACACGTGACGACCGCTTGCCTTATTCCCGACAGATAATCTATTAGGATTAGTTAAAAAGACTAGTCACCGGGTCTCTAGTTGCTTTAACTCCCAAGACTAATAATTTTTAAACGAAATATATACTTGTGATAGTAGCGGTAAGACTATTAGCCATATTAGAACAGAACCCTATAAAGGTTAACTTATTATTTACCAGACCTAAAAGGATTAATATTAACCCATCTATATTATGGACGATAGTTAAGGAATAAACTGGATTTTATAAAGCCAGTTACTATACTATATTGGCATTACAAAAGCTAATAAGAGTGCCGTAAGAGTGCGATGTTTTCTAAATAAGAAAATATCTAACCATTAATAGATTCCTGTTATTAGAATACCTTATTTAAGTCTAATAGAATATTAAAGCACTATAATATGTTATAAATAGGCCTTATACGGACCTTAGTTTAATTATAGCAATTAAAAATGCTTTCTTATTAAGAATATAAACATTCTTAAAGACTAGCCCATTCTTCCATTAAAGCTATTACCTTATACTATACTTAATATTTATACAGGGAAGGTCTCTGTAACTTGGCTTAACCCTACTATAGATATAAATAATATTAATAGGGGGTAATAGATTTTTTAGAGTTGATTTCCTAGAGAGACTTTTAGTTTTCTATGCCAAAAATTGTATTATGTGATAACGTTTAGGGACGTAAACATATACTCCCTCCCGCAACTACACCATTACTAAATATTCTAGATTTTGCCCTCGGGGCTATTTATAATAAGTATTCCTAAAAAATATATTAATTTAAAGCTCTAAAATTAAATATTATTAACGTTTTATATAGGTTATTGATTAAGTTCCTGGGATAAAGTTTAATACTATATTAAGACTATAACTTCCTTATTATAGCTAAGCAATTCTAAAACCTTTTTTCTCTTTCCCTTCCTCCTATTGCTTGGCGCTAAGCCTTATTACATTATCGCCAAGCCTTATTATATTACTAAGCATTATTATATCGCCGCTTAGCCTTATTATATTACCGCTAAGCCTTATTATATCGCTGCTAAGCCTTATTACATTATCGCCGAGGCCTCTTACCTAATTAGGCAATTGGAGGTCGTAGGTTTAATTCCTATGTATAGCACGTTAAAAAAATAAAAAATAAAAAAGAAGGTAGTTCCTATTAAATTATATATTAGCGAGGCTCTAAATTAATTCTATAATTCTCTACGTCTTATAAGGCCTAGAAAATCATAATGTCCTTTTTTCTATATAATATTTTAGTATATATACCTAACGGCAAACCGCAGCTCCTTAATCCCACTAGGCTAGATTTAAAATTAAGAGAACTAAAAGGACTTACTACTACGCCATAATAATAATAATTCATTGCTTAATGTCCGATTTAGATCCCTATTGGGCCCACGCGGACTACTCCTTATTATATATATATGGGGAGAAAACTCTATATAAGAAAACCCCATAATCTATCTCCCCGCCTTTTAGGACTTGCCTACTAGCGCTTACAAGGCGCCTACAAGTCGCCTATAGTGCTCTACTACCTTACTTTTTAACCTTTTTAGGAACTACTACTGCCGTAACAAGCCTACGGACGCGCTAGTATTATAAACTTTACTCTACTACTGTAGAGTTATTAGGGGGCGCCTATTGCTCGTCCCTTTGCCTTCTATTACTATTTCCTTTGCAACCCAAAACTGGTCTAGTATATTTTGGCTAATAAGCCACTGGGTAACCGCCTTAAGACCTTTTTATATTAAGAGTAGTGTATTATAGTTCTCTGTATTAGCTACTGAGAGCATTACTTCTTAGTTAGTACGTTAGGGACATAATAGTATTATATATTTTAGTGTCTGTCTTGGCCAGCTATATTTGCATCTTAGGCTACCTACTAGGACGCCTACCTAGTAGAGCCAATCTTTTAGTCCTATTATTCCTATTTTTAAAAGTGTTGCTATTATATTTTCTACCTTTATTAGACCTTCTTAGAGCCCTTAGGTATTTACCCCCTATAGCATTAACTATGCTATAGCTTAGGTTCCTCTTGCCTAGGTTAGCCTCTATACCTTTAACTCCCATATGCCTCTCTAGCATTAGTCTAACCAGTATTATATTGCGGTAGATGGTTTCCTAGTGTTCTTTTATGCTCTACTTTGGCTCTTTTCTCTCTCTTACTGTTATCTTTACTAGCCCTTTATACGTCTCCCTTTATTCTCTATATAGGCCTAGGCCCTAATATAGCACCATTCTTCTTCTGCTTTCTTTACTTGTTTCTCTAATATATCTTCCCTACTTTAGGGTTATTAGTTTGTTCTCCTATAGGGCACCCTAGGGTCCCTCCATAGATTATTTAGGCATATCTTAATATACTTTATAACATTAGAGTTGCGTTTATTTTGCGCTCTTTATATTATAGCGGCTTTAATATATAGTTATAGGGGGGGAATATTGGCTTCCTTCTTAAGCAGTGCTGTAGCCATCGCTTATACCCGCCTATTATACTCTAGAGGCAGGCTGTTTAGACCTTTTAAAGTGGTTTAAGGAGTAATTTAGGGGGGTCTTTCTTAGTTTCTCCAATGGCCTAAATACTAGATCTATATATTATAGTTAGCCAAATAACTACTGTGTATAGTAGGCGTGACCTCTAGAAGCATAGGCCCTATATAGAATTAACGATCCTAGATAATATAATATACTATACTTGGCCCTTGCGGGCTACTTACGCCGCATATATGCTCTACTAGAGCTTACTGTCTACCTATACTCCTAATACCCTTAGGCCCTAAACTGGTTAACCCCTAAAGCCTTAGATGTAAATTATATACTAAAGATCTGCAGATTGGTTGCGTTTTTTTATAAAATGGATTAGCTGGTATTTCTCTGGTGAGAATTGGACTCTATATTGTCTTGCCTATTCTATATAGGTATTATAGGCTTTCTCTAGTGTTCTATAGTTCTTTGCGGCTATTGGCCTATATATAATTAGGTTTATGTTGTTAATAAAGCCTATCCCCTAGGTCGCCCCTTCCTTAAAGGAGTTAAGTAGGTTGCTTATAAAGAAAAGGAAGAGTATAGGCAAGAGGGGTGATTTTTGTGGTATTCCTATTATAACTGTAATAGGGGGGCTTTGGTATCCGCTAAAGACTAGTAATATTTCTTTCTAGCCTATAAACACTTAAATAAATTATATAATCTATTTTAGGAAGCCCTTTGTCCTAAGGATATATAGGAGGCGCTTGTGGGGTACGTTGTTATAGGTACCACTAATATTTAGGCTAAGCATTAATACTATAAAGTCCCTTCGCATCGCCTATATAGATTTAATGGTGGTAGCGAGTAGTATAAATGCTAATAGTGTTAAGCAGTTCTTTCTTACCTCTATTTAGCTTTATGGTAATAGGGTATATTCCTTAGCTATATCTACTATGCGGTCCGCTATTACCCTTTCTAAGATCTTACTATGGGTGTTTTCTAAGGTAATAGGGTGGTAGCTTTTTGGGGTTAAGTAATCTACTTTACCTTCTTTTTATAAAATAACCGTCGTTATAGCTCTACTAAGTTGTGGGTAGTAGCCTATAGTAAAGTATACTCTGGCTATGTCTACAAGCTAAGATGCTATAAATAGTCCATAGGTCTTTAAGGCCTTATTTAGAATCCTATCTAGTCCTAATACCGTATTATTTAAAAGGCGGCTAATAGTTCTGGCCATTTCCTCTATTATTATATCGCTGTTAACCCACAGGCGAGTTACTGGTGTTTTGCCTATAATATTACTAAGGCTAGCTAAAACCGGTTAAGGGAAGAACCTTTTTATAAGGATCTTTGCCTTCTTATTATTGTTATTAGTAGCCTATAATTCCCCTACTCTTTATAGGGGCGGTAGGTATAGGTCTTCCGCTAGGCGCCCTACCTTTTTCTTTACCTATTTTGCTATGGCCTAAAGGCCCTTATTATAGGGGTGGCTTGGGTTAAAAGTATACTTGTTTATAAACCGTCTCTAGTTATTCCTTACTTCTTTTTTTAGGGTATTCTTTAACTGGTTTCTTATATCTTTATAATATCTCTTGTCTTTAGGGTTGTAACTACTTATATATTTCCTTCTTACTTATTATTGGCTAGTAATAAGGGCCGTGTATTATACGGACTATATGTATTATATATAGGGGCCTGGTTATAAGACTAGGCAGTACTCTTCTAGCCTATTTTTAATTACTGCCTGGATCCTTTTTAGTCTTTAGTTAATCTCCTTAGGGGTAGCTAATAAGCCTTACTTATTTGGTATTAGGTAGATTTCTTCTAAGTCGTAAAGTTGTTGTTTAACTATATTAAGGAAACTATCTGTCTTAAGCTTCCTTATTACGTATCTTTTACTATTTAGTTGCGCCTTAATATCTAGATAGGGATATAGTTGAAGGCAAGTGCCTATTTTTCTTTAGGGTTGTGTCTTTTAAGTCTCTGGTATAGGCCTTTGTCTATAAATATAAGGTTAATTATACTTCTGGTGGTGCCTTATTACTATATAATTACTCCTAGGGAGGTAGCTAGTTTAAGGCCCCAGATGTCTATAGCTTTTAGTAGGCACTCTACCTATTATTTAGCAGTAATATGGATACCCCCCTACCGCGGGTAGTAGAGGTTTATATCTCCTAATAGGATAAACTCTATACCTTTAGTTTCTAGTAGGCTTATTGCTAATATAATATTCTCTATTTATGGGACCCCTTTAACCCTAGGGTTATATATATTAATAATTTATACCTGTGACGGCGCTGGGGCGCGTTACCTAGTTAGGGGTTCGCTTACGACTTGGCATATGTATATAGACGTAGCCTTACCACCTTCTCTTGCTCCTTACCTTGATATCTTTGTAATACAGCATTTCTTTAAGCACACGTTATATTTATTCAAGCTTTGGTTTAGAGGCATTTATTTAAGCCATACGGAATTTATTTAAGCCGTCACAATACCAGTCCCCTATACGTCTAGATTATTATAACTGTAATATCTAGGTTAACTGCCTATTATAACTATAAGGATAGGCTAATAACTTTGCTGATTATAAAGCATATATGTATAGCTGCTTTTGGTTTATATAGGAGCTGGAATCCTTAGGGGCAGTATATTAATTATATATAGGTATTGTAATACGGCTCTTATATAGTAAGGATATAGTATTTCTCTAGGTCTAGACTGTCTAGTAGGGGCCTTGCAAGACAGTAGTTTATATTGCCGCAATTATACTATATAATGGATAGGTGGCGGACCCCCAGTGGGGGTCCTTTGTCTCTCCTTTATTCCTTACTTTTTCTATTTTTACTTTCTCTAAGGTTTTTAGAACTTCTATTTCTTATATCTATACCCTAGTCGCTACTTATTTAATATAGGGCTTTCTATTCCCGTATTTTGTGTTCCTACTAGCGCTGCTATATTTAAATCTATTATTATCTCCGGTTCTTCCCCTAATTTTACTGGCCAGCTATATACCTTTTATGGGTTGGCTGCGAATGTTATATTTACTGCGTTAAGTCTAATTCTTAATTATCCTAATCTTAAGCTTGCTATAGCTGTCTATAGGGGTCTTCCTATAGGGCGTCCTCTCCCTTATATCTCCTGTGACCCTTATATCCCTATTTAGTCTAGTAATATCGCGTGGCGTTGCTTCTGGCCTATTAAGGCTTAGGATAGCTAGCTTAGCCCCCTAGTGTTAAAGGTAGGAAGCGTCAGAAAGGCACCTGCGTCCCCTTAGCTTATTACCTGTTATTTCTATTTATATAACCTAGCGTGCAGTTATTCCTGTAGCTATTAAGCCCTTACCTTCTATCTCCTGTATTTAATATAGTCTTCTCTCTTCTACGCCTTATATATACTTTAGTAGCAGTTTACACATTTTATTTAGTCTTAATTTAGGTAGTGTCTTATATTATAGGGGCCTGTATAATGGCCGCAGCACACCTATACTGCGTATATGGATTAGGTGTGTCCCTATTATATATAGCAATAGCATTATTCTAGGCATAGTCTGTGGTTATAGAGCCTTATATTGTATATAAGGCTATTTATAATTATTCCTTTTTGGATAAGGAGTTTTTGCATTTCTAGCGTATATATACTAACAATAAGGGAGCCATGCGTTTAACCGGTATCTCCTTAGCGAGTCTCTAGCGACCCTTATATCCTCTTATTATTCTTACTATATACTTAGTTTATATTTTCCTATTAAAGCTATTAGATTTGGGTAATCTTAAGACCTAGTATAAGGCGTTCCGTTTATTTTACTATCTTTTATATAGTTACTGTATTGTCTACCTAGCGTCCCTTTTCTACCCTAAGGATTATAGAAACCGCTAGAACTTTAACTAAGTAATCTTTACAGAGCACTTTTATGCTAATACGTTCTCCTAGCCTGCCCCCTGCCCTTATAGCTTATTCCTTTACCTATTGGTCCTTTAGGGTAACTCTAATATCTCCACTCCTAAGGTGTTAGACTATAACGGCGTTATAAACCTCTTTATAAATCTTTATAAGGATGTCTGTTTCTAATTATCCCCTTAGCCCCTCTGCTTTTTCTATATTTAGTTATATTATAATTATATACCCAGTTATTGTCTTAAGGGGGATGGGTTTCCTATACTATAGAAGCATAGCTATAGCGGCCTAGGTACGATTCGCCAATAAGGGGGGTTTTTGTTTGTTTTTAATTTTACTTAGCCGTTAGAGGATTTAATTAAGGGTTTGCTAAAGGGGCGCCTAAGGTTTACTAGACTAGTAGAGCCATTCTGCTAGCTGCGTTAGTTGTTATAGCTAACAGTTACTCCCCCACAATTCTAGATACTAGACGCGCCTAGTAGGCTTTATATTTTATTAGATGCTTTCTTAATAGAAGTATTTCCACTTTATAGTGTGGTATTCGCCCGTCTTTATTGTGGAGGGCTATTGCTAGGCGTGGTTCTGGCGGTCACGCGCGAGTGCAAACTACCGTCGTTTGACGTGTACCTCCCCTACAATGTATATATCTTAGGGGGTTCTCTAGGAGTTTTTCAGGGTTCTTTTGGTTGGTTTTAGTCTTTTTAGGCTGGGTGCAGCAAGAGCTCCAGTATATATACTATACCATAATAACTTTGTATTATAATATCCTAAATTTAATTAAAATATAACCCCTTCCTAAATCTTAAGATTAAGCTTTATATATTTAATTATAAAGGCAACGTATAGGCAGATTAGTAGCAGAATGTATTAATTTTATAATATGGGTCATTAAAATCGGACTCTATACCTATATAAAATGACTTAACCTATAAACCTACTAGTCTTTATATTTAGTAGAGCCAATATAAAGACGTTACATAGCGTGCGGGTAGGAGTTAGTGGTCGTTAAAATATAGGCAGTAGTAAAAAGTTTTTACGCAAAATGGTAAGCTTAAAAACCACCGCTGACGGTACCTCCTTATAGTAAACGACTACTATACCCTTACCTAAGCCTACCTATATAATCCTTATAGATACAAGTCTAATTCGATATCCCTAAACCCCAAATTAAAGATATTAACAACTCCTTATATTAACAAACGAGTAAATAAAAGAACAAGTAAACAAATATACCCCTTTCTAACCCCTAGGGCGATTGCCCGCGGAGTATAGTTATTTACCATCCGCAGTGTATTTTGCCTAATAGCCTAGATAATAACCCTATAGTTTTCCTGTCTCTATAGCCAGCTATCCTAAAGAGGGCTTAGTAACTAGGGCCTAGGCATAAAAGATACCTAGAGCATATATATATCCCGCTTGCCTTTTAGTGTTACAAAGCCTGTTATAGATAAATCTCCCTTACGCCTTTAATAAACTCTATGGGGGGAAGGGTGTACGCGGCAAACCGTCTATAGAGGTGGTGTATATTAAGGACGGTTAAGATATAGGAAATTGCTATAAGTATATAGTAATTAATTGGTTAACAGTAAGGCCTAGTTAGGACGTAGTAAACCCTAGCTGTAAATAAGCTAGAAGAAGGATGTAGTGGCTACTAAGGAGACAGTGTGTCCAAGAGTTAGCGTCGCTGCCAGCGTCGCTGCCAAGAGGCTGATAACGTAAGCAGTCAGCGAGCTTATAGAGTCGTGACAGTCAGTCAGCTATAAGACTGCAGCTAGCTGGCAGCTCGCTGCCTTAGTGGTGAGATTTGGTGGTAAGTTGAAGCTTTTGGTAGAAGTTGAGGATATTCAAATCTTTAACTGAGATTGTACGCCAAGCAATAAGAAACCCATGGGAATCTCTCACTTAACCATAGTAAATAAAGCATTTTCCCCAATATCTCCGTTCTCCTATGCTAAAATTTGCCATTTTATTACCTATATAAAATGCAAAGTACATTACATTTCACGCGTCAGCTAGGCAGTAGAGCTTCTTCCTCTACTTCTTCCTCATTAAATTCACCATCTACGCGTTACTCAACTCCTTTAATACCGCGTAGGGTTTATAGATTAACTGCTTCCTCCCCTCTTCCAATTAACAATAATACCAAATTGGGCAATTAAGATAATTCTGTATCGCAAGAGCCTCCTCTAGCTAATTAGAACTACGACTGTATCTTTTCTATTAATTAGGACAATCTCTACCTAATAATATAGGCCACTACTAATTATATACCCCCTAAACAATACGCATACACCCCTTAATTAATATATATATACCCCCTACCTTATTTAGTTTAGACGCTTCCTTATTAAGTTAGATACTTCCTTATTAAGTTAGAATATTATATACATTTAACTTGTTTACGCCTATACCGCAAAAATCAAAGTGCGCGCCATATAAGTTTTATAACTGCAATATCACAATTAAGTCTTAATTTTAGTTATAGTATAAGTAGTAGACTCTAAATTTGGATTGCGACTAAGTCAATTAATTAGATTGCGCAGTATTTTATAAGGCATCACGTAAACTAATTTAGGTACTACTATCTACTTCGCGCCTACGCGCCTACGCCCGCGCCCAGTAGGACCCAAATTAACACCTCTACTTCGCATTTAAGGGCCTATAATTATAGAGCATTGCAGCAGTCAGTTAATTAACCCTATAACTAGCTCTATAACTACTAATCGCGTTAACAGATTTACTTATAAAGAGCCCTCATCATTTAAGCGAAATACTAGCTTGTACTTTGATTTTCGCAATATAGGCGCAAACAAGTTAAACACATATAATATTCTAACTTAATAAGGAAGTATCTAACTTAATAAGGAAGTGTCTAAGCTAAATAAGGAAGTGTCTAAGCTAAATAAGGTAGGGGGTGTATAATTAGCGGTAGCCATAATATATGGTAAGCTTACTGGCAAATACGGATACCAAGTTACTAATAAGCGGTTACTATTAAGTAAAGCTCCTATATTACCAATATAGAAGCATAGAGTAGACCTTTTTAAGGACGATCCTTTAGGCAAAAAGAGGCTCTAGCTGTATAAGCTTTGCTATATAGCTTAAAGACCGGTACTTTACCTACAATTAACAGCAATAATTATATTAACGGCCATTTAAAATCAAAGCATAACCTTATTATTAACCCTAAAAGTTATAGTAGTAGAATACAATGACTGGCTATAGAAGCTTCTACTTCTGCTTAAGGTTATAAACGCCAGCCGTTTTGGGTAGCTGGCTATATTTAAGCCTGGTTAATAAGCTTAAATATTAATCTTACTAGCTATAAGCCAACTATAGAGGCATAAAAGCTAGCTTGGTAAGGTAGATTCAACAGAGCTTTATATTTAATTAAATCTAATATGGAAATAGAGCCTCTGGAGCCCTTACCACTAACTATTCTATCTACCTTTTAAGCCTCTACAGGTGCAGGACGAGTTTAGCTATATTTAAATACCGTATTGGGTAAATTAGGGCTAGATTTTAATTGGGTAATGTTTATATTTATATATAGAGAGGTGCTGCCAAAAATCCGAAATGAAACACCATAAATTCTATACAAATTTCCTAATTGGGACAGCTAGCTGGCAGCTTAACAGTCAGCGTACGTTATCCAACAGTCAGCGGACAGTGAGCGATCCAATTGACGCAGTCAGTCAGCTATTTTTCTCGAGATCGCAGCTAAGCTGATTGTTGGACACACTGTAAGGAGATCTAATATTTATAAAGGTCTGGACGTAGCTGCTAGGCAGCCCTAGGGGGCCGCCAGCTACGCGTAGAGGTAGTTAATAGGGTTTTTTATCCTACTAAGGTGGCTTAGGGTTTTTCTCCCCTAATACTAAGGGGTTTTTCCTATAAAATATTAATATTCCCCTAGGTGCGAAGTAGTCTACGTAGGCCCAATAGGGATCTAAATTAGACGTTAAGCAGTAATTAATTAATTAATAATTAATTTAATTAGTGGTATATAACTATAGGGCTTATATCTAAATAGAATCCTATTAAGTTCCTACTAGGAGCCTATTAGTATAATTAGGAAATACTAGGTTCCTGCTAGGAGCCTATTAAAATAATTAGGAAATTCTAGGTTCCTACCAAGAGCCTATCAAAATAATTAGGAAATAATTATCCTACTAAAAGCCTGCTAGGAGCCTACTAGGACAATTAAGATAATTAGGAAAATTAAAATCCTACCAGAAGGCTTCTAGGATCTTAGCACCCCAACAAAATGCTAATATATAAGAATATCGTCCAGATATGCCATGTAGAATTTATTAAAGTAATTAAAAAGAATATTATTTATATACTATTAGTATATAGCTGGCCCATTTATTAGTCTAAAGAGAAGGACTTTATATTTATAAAAACTATAGCAGGTATAAAATGTTATTAGATCTTCTAATATAGGGTCTATCCTAATTTAGTAGAAAGATTAGCGGATATTAAGTTTAGTAAAGATTTTAGCTTAGCTTAGATATATAACGGTCTTATTAATTAGGGGGAAAGGGTAATAATCTTTTTAAGTAATAGTGTTTAGTTTTTAATAGTTAATGCAGAAATAAAGGCCTTTATTAGATGTCACGGAGTGAGTATAAGTGACGATAATATATAGCGAAGTAGATATTATTAAGCTACGTATATAAACTGTGTAATAATATCAAGACGTTGCGTAAGGAAAGAAGGTAAGGAAACGGGAGGAAAGGGGTATATATCGTTAACTTGGTTACTTAGTTAATACGTACACGGGGCAGAATAGGCTTTAAGTTATAATCCTAGTAGAACTTAGCGGAATATAGCAGAATATAGTAGAGGACGGTAAATTGCTGTAGATTACCGTTACGTAATAGTAAATTACCTTAAATTGCTGTTATGTGCCTTAATTAACTAAGTTGTTAATATAATGGTTAAGATAGTAGAAATAGGTAAATGTATATAAGGTATTATGGAGGTATCCCATAACAGTACCTCCCCTTTAAACTCAAGCTTCTATGAGATAGGGCTATAGTAGTTCTAGGTAGAGTTTATGAAAGTCTTCTATAGCTTATATAAGTCCTATAAAGTTAATAGGTTCCCATAAAGGCTTAGTAAAGCCTCTCCATTTTATAAGGTATATATACTAGCATTTCCGCTTATTATACTTAATATTATTAATCCTTTTAATAAAGTACTTATCCTTACCGTCCACTTTAACTAGTAGAGAAGGGTTCTAGATCTGTTTAGGCAGGGCGTCTAATATAGGGGCAGCAGGGCGTGGGACTAACGTATAAAATATAGGGTGGATTTTAACCGTATTAGAAGGCTTTAGTTAGTAGGCATAAGAAGAAACAACTTTTTTAACCTTATAAGGGCCAGTATTCTTCCAATTAAGTTTCTTAGTAGGCCGTTTCGTATTTAGGTTTCTTATATTTAGCTAAACAAAGTTACTAACTTAATAGGCTAGCGCTAGGGTTTGGTTCTTATTTGCTGCGGCTTTATAGATAGATTAGGCCTATATTATTTCGTTAATAAGGAACTCTTATAGTTCTTCTATTTTTTTTATAAATTTATTTACTTCTATAACTTATAAGGCTTAATAAGCTAGGCGAGGAACATTACTAAAGGGTTTTAAACCCATTTGTAGATGCTAGCCATAGTTAGCTAAAAATAGGAAGACTTTTATAGTTTCCAAAACTGAGTTATTTATAGTAAACTCAGTAAATATAAGCCAGTCTATTTAGTTATCCTATAGATATAACGTGTATATCCAAATATATTATTCCATAATAGCATTTATACGTTCCGTTTAACTATCCGTTTCTAGGTAGTATACTATAAACAACAGTGCTTTAATATGGAGTTAGGTAGTTAGTTCTTTCTAGAATATAGAAACAAATTAGCGGCCTCTATTAGAGATAATCGTTTTAGGGAGTCTGTAGAGTTTCTATATATAATCTAGGAACAGTTAAGCAATAGTAGGTACTAATATATTAGGGTAGACGATTAGGTATTTTATCTTAAATAGTTAGTCTATAACTACTATAATATTTATACAGCCTTTACTTACAGGGAGATTAATAATAAAGTTAATTAAGATATCCTTCTATCTTCGGTCCGGAATAGGCAGTGGCTTTAAAAAACCGTTATACGTCTTATATAAAGCTTTAGCTCGTTAGCAGGTATAGTAGCTAGAGATATACCTCCGTATTATATTATATATATTTGGCTAATAGTATTCCCGTTAAAGCAGTTCTAGGGTTTTTCCTTAGCCTAGGTAACCGGCTACTAGTAGATTATATATATGTTCGAAAAGCTTAAGCTTAAGTTTGTTATAGTTAGGTACTACTAGGCGGTTCTAGTAGTATAAGCGGTCTCTATAGGCTTTACATTTACTTAAGGAAATTTTTTTAGAGCGTCTAACGCCATCTTAAATTAGTTTAAGCATCTCTTAAATAAACTTATTATTTAAGTATTCGTTAACTATAATCTATTTAATTAATTAATTGGTTATTTTAAGGACATATACCATAAGATCTTTAGCAGGAGGTTTAAATAGTTTGGGGTAGAGTAGGGTCTACTTATAGTAGGAGCGCGCTTCTTTTTAAGCTAGTGCATCTTATAAATATTAGGTTAGGGTATTAGGTTTCTAGCCTTAAACACCTAGGCAGTACATAATTAAGAATTAGAAATAAGATAAATATTCTAACTAGCGGGCTTAATAATAACTTAGCTATTTTATAATTATAAAGTACTATAGATTCTTATAGTCGCTAAGGACCTTAATTAGAAATCCTGCGCCTTTTAGTTTAGGTCGCTATTATTTAAAACATCTAATAATAGCCAATAATTTCTTATCGTAGATCTTGTAGTTATATTTAGCTAGACTTAGTTATTTTAAAAAGTATATTATAGGGTACAGTACTCCTTCCTTGTTATACTAAAATAGAATACCTCTAGTAACGTAGTTAGATAAGTCAGCTTCTATAACACTCTTTTGGTTTAGGTCAAAGTATTAAAGTATGGGTGCAGTAGTAAACATAACTTTTAGATAGGCAAAGGCCTTCTTACATTCCTTATTAAAGATAAAGGCTTTATTTTTTTAGGTTAAAGCTATAAAGGGTAAAACTAGGGCAGAGAAGTTATTAATAAACCGTTAGTAGAAATTGGCAAAGCCTATCCCTTGCATTGATAAAATATGTACTTAGAGCTGTGCTCCGTGCGCACCAATTAGGAAGCTGCATACGCAGGCGGTCAATCGTTCTGCCAGATAACCAAGGCCTCGTAGATGAGGCTACAAATATGTCAAATTTTGTATATATATTATATATAGAGCTTCATTCTTTGGTGTTAGTTGATCTACGTGCTCCTGCCAACACGGCCCCGTTTTGCAGAGGGTATGCGACATAATCTACACCCAAATTTGGTTCGTGGAAGCCTTTTGACGTAAGGAAGTTGATGTTCTTCGATCGCGTGCACGGGCCACATCTCTAAGTACACTATCAATGCAAGGGATAAAGGCCCTTATATCCTTAACATTCTTAGGTTCTTACTAGTTTATAATTACTTTAACTTTCTTAGTGTAACGTGGCCCGCCTCCACGTCGCCATACGGCCAAAAAGACTGAGAGTGCTTGCGAACTTGTCGCAAGCGCGGCGGGACCTAATATATATACTCTTATACTTAGGGTCTATTTATACGCCGTCTATAGAAATAATAAGTCCAAGGTATAAGACTTCCATTTTATAGAACTCGCATTTATCTATATCTAATTATAGGCTGGCTCTATATAAGGCTTATAGGACCAGTTTAACGTATTTCCAATATTTAGCCAGATTATTACAATATATTAAGATATTGTTAATATAAGCAGTATAAAAGACGTCTAGGTATAGGCGCAGGGTATTATTTATAAAGTGTTAAAATAAACTTGGGGCGTTTACGAGGCTAAATAGCATTATTAAGTACTTAAATAGTCCGTATTAAGTACAAAATGTAGTAAGCCATTTATCTCTTTTTATAATATAGAGGCGGTTAAATACATAGATAATATTAAGCTTTATATAAAAGCGAGCCTTACTTAATTAGTTTAGTGTCTCTTAAATTAACAGGATTAGGTATTAGTTCTTAATAGTAACAGCATTAAGAGCTTAGTAGTCTATATAGAAGCGCAAACTACTACTAGGTTTCTTTATAAAGATTACTAGTACAGCTATAGGTAAAGAACTTGCTCTAATAAATCCTTTATCTAGATATTTATCTAAGTACTTCCGTAGTACCTAGAGTTTATTTTAGGACATCCTATATAGAGGTCTAAATCTAGAATATTTTCCTTCTTTAATTACAATCTTATAATTATATAGACGGCGTTCTGGTAGCTTATTAGCTTCCTTTTATAAGAATATTATTATTATTCATTGCTTAACGTCCGATTCGGATCCCTGTTGGGCCCACGCGGACTACTCCTTATATACATATAGGGAGAAAACTCTATTTGAGAAAACCCCGTGATCTATCTCCCCGCCTTTTGGGGCTCGCTTGCAAGTCGCCTACGAGTTACCAGTGGTGCTCTACTACCTTACTTTTTGACCTCCTTGGGAACCACTGCTGCTGTAACAAACCTACAGACGCGCTAGTATTATACACTATACTCTACTCCTATAGAGTTATTAGGGGGCGCCTATTACTTGCCCCTTTGCTTTCTATTGCTATTTCCTTTGCAACCCAGAACTGGTCTAGCATATTTTGGCTAATAAGCTACCGGGTAGCCGCCTTAAGGCCTTTCTATGTTAAGAGCAGTGTATTATAGTTTTCTATACTAGCTGCTGAGAGCATTGCTTCTTAGCTGGTGCGTAAGGGGCATAATAGTATTATATATTTTAGTGTCTGTCTTAGCCAGCTATATTTATACCTTAGGCTACCTACTAGGACACCTACCCAGTGAAGCCAATTTTTTAGTCCTATTATTCCTGTCCTTAAGAGTGTTGCTATTATATTTTCTGCCTTTGTTAGGCCCTCTTGGAGCCCTTAGGTATTTACCCCCTATAGTATTACCCATACTATAGCTTAGGTTCCCCTTGCCTAAGTCTGCCTCTGTACCTTTAACTCCCATTTATCTCTCTAGCGTTGGTCCAACCAGTATTATATTGCAGTAGATAGTTTTCTAGTACTCTTTTATACTCTACTTTAGCTCCTTTTTCTCCCTTACTATTGTCTTTACTAGCCTTTTACACGTCTCCCTTCCTCCTCTATATAGGCCTGGGCCCTAGCGCCGCACTATTCTTCTTCTGCTTTCTCCACTTGTTTTCCTAATATATCTTCCCTACTTTAGGGTTGTTAGTTCCTTCTCCTATAGGGCACCCTAGGGTCCCTCTATAGTTTGTTTAAGCGTGTCTTAATATACTTTATAACATTAGAGTTGCGTTCCTTTTACACCCTTTATATTGCATTGGCTTCAATATATAGTTATAGGGGGGGAATATTGGCTTCCTTCTTAAGTAGTGCTGTAGCCGTTCGCTTATACCCGCCTGTTATACTCCTAAGGCAGGCTGTTTGGACCTTTTGGAGTAGTTTAAGGAGTAATTTAGGGGGGCCTTTCTTAGTTTCTCTAGTGGCCCAAATGCTAGATCTATATATTATGGTTAGCCAGATAACTGCTGTGTATAGTAGGCGTAACCTCTGGAAGCATGGACCCTATATAAAATTGACTATCCTAGATATAGCAATATACTATGCTTGGCCCTTATAGGCTGCTTGCGCCGTATGTGCGCTCTATTGGAGCTTGCTGTCTACCTACACTCCTAATACCCTTAGGCCTTAAACCGGTTAACCCCTAAAGCCTTAGATATGGATTATATGCTAAAGATCTACAGATTGGTTACATTTTCTTATAAAATGGATTAGCTGGTATTTCTCTAGTAAGAATTAGACTCTATGTCGTCTTGCCCATTCTATATAGGTGTTATAGGCTTTCTCTAGTGTCCTGCAGTTCTCTGCGGCTGTTGGCCTATATATAATTAGGTTTATGTTATTAACAAAGCCTATCCCCTAGGTTGCCCCTTTCTTAAAGGTATTAAGTAGGTTGCTTATAAAGAAGAGGAAGAGTATAGGCAATAGAGGTAATCCTTATGGTATTCCTATTACGACTATAATAGGGGGGCTCTAGTATCCGCTAAAGACCAGTAACGTTTCTTTCTAGCCTATAAATCCTTAAATAATCTAAATAATCTATTCTAGGAAGCCCTTTGCCCTAAGGATGTATAGGAGACACTTATGGGGTATATTATTATAGGCGCCGCTAATATCTAGGCTAAGTATTAATACTATAAAGTCCTTTCGCATAGCCTATGCAGTTTTAATGGTAGTAGCGAGTAGTGTAAGTGCTAATAGCGTTAAGCGATTCTTTCTTGCCCCTATTTAGCTTTGTGGTAGTAGGGCGTATTCCTCTACCGTGTCTATTATGTGGTCCGCTATAACCTTTTCTAAGATCTTGCTTAGGGTGTTTTCTAAGGTAATAGGGCGGTAGCTTCCTGGGATTAAGTAGTCTACTTTACCTTCTTTTTATAAGACGACCGTCGTTATAGATCTTCTAAGTTGCGGGTAGTAGCCTATTATAAAGTATGCTCTGGCTATGTCTATAAGCTAAGGTGCTATAAGTGGTCTACAGGTCTTTATGGCTTTGTTTAGAATCCTATCTGGTCCTAGTACTATATTGTTTAAGAGGCGGCTAATGGTTCTAGCCATTTCTTTAGTTGTTATGTCGCTGTTGACCCTTAGGCGAGTCACCGGTGTTTTACTAGTAATATCGCTAAGGTCTACTAGAGCCGGTTAAGGGAAAAATCTTTCTATAAGGATCTTTGCCTTCTTGTTATTGTTGCTTATAGCCTATAGTTTGCCTGCTCTTTATAGGGGTAGTAGGTGTGGATCTTCTACTAGGCGTCCCACCTTTTTCTTTACCTATTTCGCTATGGTCCAAAGGCCCTTGTTATAGGGGAGACTTAAATTAGTAGTGTGTTTGTTTATAAACTATCTCTAGTTATTCCTTGCTTCTTTTTTTAGGGTATTCTTTAGCTGGTTTCTTATGTCTTTATATCATCTCTTATCCTTAGAATTGTGGCTGCTTATATATTTCCTCCTTGCTTGTTATTAGCCGGCTATAAGGGCCGTGCACTATGCGGACCATATATATCGCGCATAGGGGCCTGGTTTTAAAACTGGGCAGTGCTCTTCTAGCCCGCTTTTAATTGCTGCCTGGATCCTTTCTAGTCTTTAATTAATTTCCTTAGGGGTAGCTAATAAGCCTTACTTGTTTGGTATTAGGTAGATTTCTTCTAAGTCTTAAAGTTATTATTTAATTGTATTAAGGAAGCTATCTATATTAAGCTTCCTTATTGCGTATCTTTTACCATTTAGTTACGCCTTAATGTCCAGATCTAGTTGTATCTGGATAGGGATATAGTCTAAGGTAAGTGCCTATTCTTCTTTAGGGGAGCACCTTTTAAGTCTCTAATATAGGTTTTCGTCCATAATTGTAAAGTTAATTGTACTTTTAGCGGTACCCCATTACTATATAATTGCACCTAGGGGGGTAGCTAGCTTAAGGCCCCCGTTATCTATAGCTCTTAATAGGCACTCTACCTATTAATTGGCAGCAACATAGATACCCCCCTACTATAGGTGGTAGAGGTTTATATCTTCTAGTAGAATGGACTCCGCGTGTTTAGTTTCTAGTAAGCTTATTATAGATATAATATTCTCTGTCTATACTACCCCTTCGACCCTAGGGTTATAGATATTAATAATTTATACTGGTCCCCTATATGTCTGGATGGTTATAACTATAATATCTGGGTTAACTGCCTGCTATAACTATAAGGTAAGGCTAATATTTTTGCTAATTATAAAGTATACGCATATAGCTACTTTTGGTTTATATAAAAGCTGGAATCCTTAGGGGCAGTATATTAATTATATATAGGTATTATAATACAGCTCTTATATAGCAAGAATATGGTGTTTCTCTAGGTCTAGACTGTCTAGTAGGGGCCTTACTAGACGGTGGTTTGTATTGCCGTAGTTATACTATATAATAGTTAAGTGGCGGACCCCTAGTGGGGGTCCTTTACCTCTTCTTCGCTCTTCGCTTCTTCCGTTTCCACTTTCTCTAAAATATTTAGAACTTTTGTCTCCTGTATTTGCTCCCTAGCCACTACTTATTTTATATGGAGCTTTCTATTTCTGTGTCTTATATTCCTACTAGCCTTTCTAAATTTGAGTTTGTTATTGCCCCTAGTTCTTCCCCCGTTTTTACTAGTTGGCTATATGCCCCTTATAAGCTAGCTGCGTGTGTTATATTTACTGTGTTAAATCTAATTCTTAATTATCCCGGCCTTAAACTTGCTATAGCTATCTATGGGGGTCTTCCTACTGGGTGTCCTCTCCCTTATGTCCTATATGTCCCTTATATCCCTATTCAGTCTGGTAATATTGCGCAGTATTGCTTTTAGCCCATTAAGGCTTGGGATGGCTAGCTTAGCCCCCTAGTATTAAAGGTAGGAAACGCTAGGAAGATACTTGCGTCCCCCTAGCTTATCGCCTGTTATTTCTATTTATATAACCTAGTATGCAGTTATTCCTATAGCTATTAAGCCCTTTCCTTCCATCTTCTGTATTTAATGCAGTCTTCTCTCTCCTACGCCTTATATGTGCTTTGGTGACAGTTTGCGTATTTTGTTTAGTCTTAATTTATATATTGTCTTATATTGTGGGGGCCTGTATAGTGGCCGTAGCACACCTGTGCTGCGTATATGGATTGGGTGTGTTCCTATTATATATAGTAATAACATCGTTCCAGGTGTAGTCTATAGTTATAGAGCCTTGTGTTATATATAAGGCCATTTATAATTATTCCTTTTTAGATAAGAAGTTTTTGTATTCCTAGTGTATATATACTAACAATAAGGGAGCTATGCGTTTGTTTATTATCTCCCTAGTAAGTCTCTAGCGCCCCTTATATCCTCTTATTGTTCTTATTATATACTTGGTTTATATTTTCCTATTAAAGCCATTAGATTTGGGTAATTATAAGTCCTAGTATAAGGCGTTCCGTTTATTTTACTATCTCCTATATAGTTGCTGTATTATCTACCTGGCGTCCCCTTTTTACCCTAAGGCTTATGGGAACCGACAGGACTTTAACTAGGTAATTTTTATAAAGCACTTTTATGCTAATATGCTCTCCTAGCCTGTCCTCTACCCTTATAGCCCGTTCCTTTGCCTATTAGTTCTTTAGGGTAACTCTAATATCTCTACTCCTAAGGTGTTAGACTGCAATAGCGTTATAGACCTCCTTGCAAATCTTTATAAGAACTTCTATTTCTAATTGTCCCCTAAGTTCCTCTGCCTTTTCTATATTTGGTTATATTATAATTATATACCCAGTTATTGTCTTTAGGGGGGTAGGTTCCCTATGCTATAGGAGCGCAGCTATAGCGGCCTAGGTGCAGTTCGCCTATAGGGGGGTTTTTATTTATCTTTAATTTTGTTTAGCTGTTAGAGGATTTAATTAAGAGTTTGCTAGAGGGGCGCCTAAGGTTTACTAGACTGGAGCTATTCTGCTAGCTGCATTAGTTCGTAATAGCTAATAGATACTCCCCTATAGTTCCGGATACTAGACGCGTCTAATAGGCTTTATATTTTGTTAGATACCTTCTTAATTAGGGTATTTCCGCTTTCTAGTGTGGTATTCGCCTATCCTTATTGTTGTTATAGGGGGCTATTATTGGGTATAGGTCTAGCGGTCACGCGCGACTACGTACCACCGTCGTTCTACCTGTGCCTCCCCTGTGATGTATGTATCTTAGGGGATTATTAGGGTGTTTTTCAGGGTTCTTTTGGTTGGTTTGGTCTTTTTAGGCCAGGTGCAGCAAGAGCTCCAAAAGTTGTATTAACTGTTTACAACCCTTTAATCTTTTAAGATTAATAATACCTCCTCTATAGGCTATCTAATCTCCTAAAATTATTATAAGTGGATATAGGTATTCCTTTTGTCTATATAGTAATCCTATTTTTTTTACTACTGCTGGTAATATGTGGTTCCTTATTACTCCACTATCTATTAACGCTTTAAACTGCTAATCTTGCCACTAGGTACGTAAATTTAGGTGTTGTTTTTAAATTCCTTTAAGGGTCTAAGGCTCTAATACTAGTTCCCTTTAGTCCTATACGCCTCCCCTTTTCCTAACTATTGGCTACTAGATCCTGCTTATACTTCATCAGGAAAATATTCGCAGGATAAGATTTAAGTAGACTTTGGTTTTCGCGTTTCGCGTAATTAACATGCAATTTGACCAACTCGACACGCAATTAACCAACTTGACACGCAATTGACCAACTTGACACATTCAAAAGTTAAATAACACGCAGTTAACCTACTTAATAACTTTAAAAGCTAACTGCATATTTCTTAACACGCAGTTAACCTACTTGGCAACTTTAAAAGCTAACTGCATATTTCTTGACATGCAGTTGGCCTACTTAACATATTTAAAAGTTAAATAACATGCAGTTAACCTACTTAACATATTTAAAAGTTAAATAATATGTAGTTAACCTACTTAACAACTTTAAAAGCTAACTGCATATTCCTTAACACGCAGTTAACCTACTTAGCAACTTTAAAAAGTAACTGTATATTTCTTGACATGCAATTAAGGTAAAGTTGTATACTATATATTTAACTATTATATAGTCTTATTACTTGGAGGCTCTGCACAAGGCTCTGCACGAGGCTCTGCACAAGGCTCTACACGAAGCTCTACACGAAGCTCTACACGAAGCTCTACACGAAGCTCTACACGAAGCTCTGCGTACAGAGGCTCTGCACGAAGCTCTGCACGAAGCTCTGCACGAAGCTCTGCACGAAGCTCTGCACGAAGCTCTGCACGAAGCTCTGCACGAAGCTCTGCACGAAGCTCTGCACGAAGCTCTGCACGAAGCTCTGCACGAAGCTCTACACGAAGCTTTGCATAAGGCTCTACACGAGGCTCTACACGAAGCTCTGC